>Ga0209186_1000027_pt1 | contig 124597 bp, 87 predicted proteins | sample SidtaG_FD_187426 | JGI IMG/M metagenome (GOLD analysis project Ga0209186, IMG submission 187426) | Marine algal microbial communities from Sidmouth, United Kingdom - Sidmouth_Male2 metaG (SPAdes) (version 2) | ecosystem: Host-associated > Algae > Red algae > Unclassified | place: Sidmouth... | reverse complement strand
TACGGGTACTTTCCAATGGCGCGCAAGGCAGTTTGTCCTTGGTCTCAACTACAGAATCAATCAAGACAAACGTCGTGGTGGACGAGGCGGCGGCTATGGCGGAGATGGTGGTGGAGACTTCTAATTTATCGGCAAGTTATACAAGTTAAAAAAGATTCTAGTAGCCTAACAGCACAAATGATGTGTAATTCCTACTTGTTCAAATTTGTTTTTGAATACCTTACTTTTGGTATTGTTCTTGTGAATAAAGTTATTACCTTCCACCAATTAGGTAATTTCAATTTTTTCAATTTTATCATTTAAATCATATCATAATGAAAAGGAATTATCCTATTTATCTAGTTATCCTATTGCTTATCTTCGTCTTTACCAGTTGTGGTGACCGAGACTCAAATATTGAATACGTCATTGATAATCAATCAAGTAAAGAGATAAACATTATAAGTAGTTTTAGGCTACAAATCGATGAAACAAATGCAAACACCATTGCTCCTAGTTCAAATGATGTTATTTTTCTTGATGCAGGAATTGGCAATACTAAAAGGAAACTAAATGGAATGACAACAATTCCATTTGACTCAATTATCATTACTAATATGGATGGATTGCGCTATAAAAAAGATCCTTTACCAATCGACAATTGGGAACGTGAACTAGTGGAGTCTAATATCGGCATTGTTACATTGGTAGTCACAGATGCTGACTTTTAATCATATACCAATCATTTTTGGGCTAGAGGAACTTCTAGAAATCATTATTATTTTTTTGGAAAAAGATAAAAATCAACCAAATCACATTAATTTTTGCATTAAAAAACGTTAAAGTTGGGTTAATTTTTCTCTTGCCATCGATATGATTTTAAATCAAAACCAGCAAGGTCCAATACGCGATCAATTACTGTTGAAGCCAGCTCCTCAAAAGTCTCTGGACGACTATAAAATGAAGGAGTTGCGGGGCAAATAATGCCCCCAGCTTCTGTGATAGTTAGCATATTTCGAAGGTGAATCTGACTGTATGGTGTTTCTCGCGCTACTAGAATTAATCGTCTTCTTTCTTTCAAAATCACATCTGCAGCCCTAGTAGTCAAATCATTAGAAACGCCAGTAGCAATACGGCCAAGCACACCCATCGAGCAAGGACACACAATCATAGTATCATACTTTGCAGAGCCTGAAGCGAATGGAGCCATAAAGTTGTTTTGTTCATAAATAGGAAAGTCGTATTGCTCATAATCCTTATTACTTAGTTCGATTTCCCAAGTCAATTTAGCATTTTCGCTCATTACGATGCCTACAGCCTCAATTTGATCTTGTAGTGCTGTCAATTTTGATAACAAAACTTTAGCATAAATTGACCCACTTGCTCCTCCAATGGCGACTACTATTTTTTTCATAATGCAAAATTTGGTAAATTTGGAATCGAATTTGTTTTGGATACACTGTGAAGATAATAACAATGACTTCCAAAACATAAACTGTTTTTTATGAGAAATGTTTTATTTCTTTTTTTGACCACCTGCTTCTTTTCGGTTTCTTTGCTTGCACAAGACAAAGATAGTGCTAGTAATGTGAACTGGTTGACGTGGGAGGAAGCTGTAGAAGCCTCCAAAAAATCCCCACGTAAAATCTTCGTGGATGTGTATACAGATTGGTGTGGCTGGTGCAAGCGAATGGACAAAGCAACCTTTCAGGTTCCTGAAGTTGCAAAATACCTCAATGAGAATTTTTATCCTGTAAAGCTAAACGCTGAGCAAAAAGAAGATATCGAATATGGTGGCTCTACATTTAAATATGTGGCATCAGGCAGAAAAGGCTATCATCAGCTAGCTGCGGCCTTACTAGAAGGAAGGCTTTCCTTTCCCACTGTTGTGTTTTTAAATGAAGATCACGAAATCCTACAACGATTGGCTGGATTTATTGATAAGGATGAATTTTCAAAGGTAATGCGTTGGTTGGCAGAGGATGAATTCAAGGACACACCTTACGACGAGTATAAATCTAAAGAACAAGGATAGTAATCATTTCAATTTGCAATCATTTTCAATCACAGGGTATTCCACTGCCCTATTTTCCACTTGGTTTTTTATCGAAGAACTAGGTTTACTGTTTGATGCTGGAGACGGGCTGACTTCAGCGCTACTCCAGAAGAGTCGAAAAATCAAACATGCCTTTATCTCGCATGCCGATCGGGATCACGTCACTGGTTTACTACAATTTCATCAGTTAAACGCAAGAGAAGGGTTCCCAATCATCTATTATCCTGCAGATTCGGGCTCATTTCCCGCTTTAGATGCCTTTACTGCAAAGTTTGATCCCCACGTCACAGGAACCATCTGGAAACCGATCCGACCCAATGAGTCCTTCACCATCAAAGCCTATTTTAAAGTTAGCACGATCCGAAACAACCATATCCAGGCACCAGAAGAACAATCCAAAAGTCTAAGCTTCTTAGTTTTATCTGAAAAGAATAAACTAAAACCCCAATTTCGCAACAAAACCGGACAAGAGTTAAAAGAAATCAGCCTACAGTACGGCAAAGACCACATTACTGAAGTCATCACTAAAAAAGTATTGGGGTACTCAGGAGATACACCTGTAGACAATTACAGTCACTGGGAAAACACAGAAACCCTAATCCATGAAGCGACCTTTCTCTCAAGAGATGTCCCTGCAACTGATTTTGCCAAAAACAAACATAGTTTCCTACCTGAAGTCATCCAAATGGCCTCAGAACTCAACCTCAAGCAATTGGTTTTAAGCCATTTCTCCTCCCGATATAGCAAGGAGCAGATAGACGCCGAAATTCAAAAACAGTGCAAGGCGTACCGCCTACAGATTCCTGTATACCGGATCTTGCCAGGAGAACTGGTAAGGGATATCCTAAATCAAGAGCCTGTCTACAGTTAATTTCGAACAGGATTTTTAAGATGATAAGATCCATGATAGTAAAAGAAAAAATGTCTTGAACATCTCTAACATCTTACAAATCATGTTCAGACGTTGGACTTTACAGACTCAACATTCTCCTTAAACCATTTCTGACATTCCTCTAAAGTAACACTAGAGGAAGCAACATCCAGTGTAAATGCTGTGAGTAATAAATTGTTGTGGATCGTACTTTCTTCCGCACTAGGTCGTGAAGCAGAGGTGTTCGAAAGCAGTTGAAATTCATTATCAATTTTTAATTCCATCCTAGCCTCTTCAAGGTTTTTTGTTGTAGGAATTTGCTTGTCTTTATCATCTACAGAAACTAGTATATTAGAAAGTTCAAACCCAGTAAGCCGCAAAAACAACAACGCTGAACCGAGTCCTGTTCTTTTGTTTCCATCCTGAAAGATATGATTACTGTTGACGTTGAACATGTACAAACCTGCTTTATCATAGATTTCAGGATAAAGTGGTTCTCCAAACATTTCTGATTGAACAGCTCCTAGCAAATAGTCCAGTGCGGATTTCTTTAAAAAATTAGCAGGGGGAACATGCTTACCACCATGCCGATCGACGGTCATTTTATTGATCAAAATAACATCCTCCTTTTGTAAATAATTCATGTTTAAGCTAGGGCGTTATATGTATCGTTGAAGAGATCAAAATCTTTAGAAATCTTTTCTTCAAGCATTTTTAACCGCTCCGTTTTAGACGGAGTAGTTAATCCTTCAGTTTCAACTAATAATTCTTTGATAACCTCCTTGAGTAGATCAGGGTTTTCTTTCAAAATATCTTTGATTGATGATTTTAGAAGTTCTTTATCCACCTTGCCTAAATCCATAATTTTAGTTTTTACATTCATTATAAAGGTACAAATCTATTTTACAAGATTCAATGTGGAATTTAACACAATACCTGAACGTTAAGTTCCCGATCTACTATTAACCTACACATTTCACCGCCGGCTAAGCTGCTTGGAATGGCCGACTGTAAGGAGGAGTGCGACCGTAGGAAGCACCGAGCAGACTTGCGAGCACGGAAAGGAGCGACCCCACAATAATCATGTGACGTTAGGAGCAGGATTATTGTGGGGATAGCCCCAAAAGAAAATTAATACACTGTAATCAAATGAAAACAGAATAAATTATTCAACAGATTGTTAGTAACTTTTCGCGGCACCCCCCTTTGTAACCTTCTCAATATTAAACAAATACAAGCTTATGTACCTTTCAACCAGATTCCATGTTCCATTTTCAAGCAACTCTTATATATCTTATTTGGGATAGTGCTTAGTAAGTAGTATTTTTAGACCAATTAGAAGAACGAGATTTGATGTATGGCTACCAATAAAAACATGGAGGAGATCATCAAGGAAGTGATGACGATATTTTCAGCACACCTTGAAACAAATAGCCTCCGAAAAACACCTGAGCGTTACGCTATTCTCGAAGAGATTTATAGACGAGACGATCACTTTGATGCAGAAGCGCTCTATATCCACATGAAGTTGAACAACTATCGTGTAAGTCGTGCAACCGTATACAACACTTTAGAATTATTGGTGTCTTGTGATTTAGTGAAGAAACATCAGTTTGGGAAAAACCTTGCACAGTATGAAAAATCATACGGGTATAAGCAACACGACCATGTCATATGCGTTGACTGTGGAAAAGTGCTTGAGTTTTGTGATCCAAGAGTGCAAAACATTAAAAATCTAATGGGTGAATTGTTGAAATTCGAGATCACGCATCATTCTCTCAACCTTTACGGAAAATGTATTCAAGCAGATTGCGAAGAAAAAACAGGTAAACCAATAGCAACCAGCGCTAAATAGTATGACTCACTCAATAGAACTCAAGGAAGGCGTACACATTATTCGACTGGAAAAACTCTATTCAGAATATGAGAATAGATCCATCCTTGAAGAAATAGAAGACCTGATCGATGAAGATTACAACCTTTTTATTCTTGACCTCGGCCAACTTCAATTTTTGAATAGTGCTGGTTTCAGTCTGATGATTGGCATACTCACTAAATCAAGAAACGTAGGAGGAGAAACCGTGATTTTCAACATCAATAAAAAGATTGATAGCTTGATGGTCATGATGAAACTAAAGAACGTATTTCAGGTCTGCGCTTCTGAGACGGAAGCCCTAGCCTTCTTAAACAAGGAGGAAACAACGGAAGAAGAGGAAGAAGAAGTCATTAAACCAGACCTAGACAACACCGCAAAAGAACCACAAACAAATACAGACAACCCTATTCCAGATCAAAAAATTATCGAAGACTGATAAAGATTAAACTATGGCAGTAGATGTTATATTAGGCCTCCAATGGGGCGATGAAGGCAAAGGAAAAATCGTTGATTACCTTGCCAATAATTATGATATAGTCGCCAGATTTCAAGGCGGTCCTAATGCAGGACACACCCTTAAATTTGATGGTAAAAAGTATGTACTACACACTATCCCTTCTGGTATTTTCAGAGACAATCTGATCAACCTGATTGGTAATGGCGTGGTCATCGATCCATTTATTCTTGAAAAAGAGATCAATGGACTCAAGGCAGCCGGTGTTGACTACCATGATAGATTGCTGGTGTCCAAGAAAGCACACCTCATCCTACCAACTCACGGGTTATTGGATGCCGCATCTGAAGCCGCAAAAGGAAAAGAGAAAATTGGCTCCACCCTCAAGGGAATCGGCCCAACCTACATGGATAAAACAGGTAGAAACGGACTTAGAGTCGGCGATATTCTGTCCCCCAACTTCAAGAAAAAGTACGAGCAACTTCGCAACAAGCATCTTTCGCTCGCTAAAATATATCCAGAAGTAGATTTCAATCTTGAGGAAAGAGAAGCACAATGGTTAAAAAGCCTTGAAACATTGCGATCTCTAATCTTAGTTGATGGTGAATACTATATCAACCAAGCCATCCGCGAAGGAAAAACAGTACTTGCGGAAGGCGCGCAAGGCTCAATGCTTGATATCGATTTTGGAACATATCCATATGTCACTTCTTCTAACACTATCTCTGCAGGCGTCTGCAACGGGCTTGGTGTCGCGCCACATCTCATCAAGGATGTTATTGGGATTACTAAAGCGTACTGTACAAGGGTTGGCAGTGGTCCCTTCCCTACTGAATTGGATGGCGAGATAGGCGAAGAACTACGACGAGTGGGTCAGGAATTTGGCGCCACCACAGGCAGACCCCGCCGCTGTGGCTGGATTGATCTTCCACAACTCAATTATACCATCATGCTTAACGGTGTCACGCAATTGGTGATTACCAAGGTCGATTGCATGAATGAATTCGAAACTTTTGACGCAGGAATTGCTTATGAATACGATGGTGCCCAGCACGATCAAATTCCTTACGATATGAATGATGTTGACATTAAACCCGTCTACAAATCATATCAAGGATGGCAGGTATCACTGGAAGACTGTAAATCATACGATGAGTTTCCTAGCGCGTTACGTTCCTATATTGCTGATTTGGAAAACCGACTGCAAGTGCCTGTTACAATGGTTTCAACAGGGCCAGAACGCAAAAGTCTAGTCGCTAAACAAGTTACTATACCAACGTAATCAGGCATTACAAGCATGGAAGATAACAAGTCTGCTCTTTGTCAAGAGCGTTTCAAGATAGATTCTGACATCGATCTAGCGGTGCTCAAAGAAAAGGCGCTACACTGGGCTTGTTCCTATGATACTGTTTGTTTTTTAGAGAATAACAACTCGAAGATATCCGCCTACCATCAAGTCGAAGGTTTACTGGCTATTGGCGAAAAGCGATCGATTCATTCCAATCAAAATTCCTTTGAACGCTTGAAGGAATTTCATCAAACAGCAACCAAGAAGATTCTGGGTTTTCTTTCCTACGATCTCAAGAACGAGCTGGAGGCGCTGGAATCTAATAATTTTGAAGGGATTCAAGTTCCGAATCTACACTTTTTTGAACCTGAAATCTTGATCGAATTTAGGCTTGATGAAATCAATATTGAAAGCGACCTCCAATCGCCTTCTAGCATCTTGAAAGAAATACATGAGATTGTCCTAAAAAGTGACGTCAAATCAACACAAACGCCTGAGATCAAGGCACGTATTTCTAAGGCGGACTACCTCAATACCATTGAGAAGTTGCGGCAACATATCCGCTTAGGCGATTTCTATGAAATCAATTTTTGTCAAGAATTTTACATTGAAAATCATAGTGTAGATCCCTTGGAATTATATCTCAATCTCAACCATTTATCCCGAGCACCGTTCTCCGCCTTTTACAAGTGGAACAACCGGTACCTCATGTGCTCCAGCCCTGAGCGTTTCCTACAAAAGAATGGGGATAAAGTGATTTCTCAGCCGATAAAAGGCACAATCCGACGTGGTGAGACACCTCAAGAAGACCAAATGTTGATTGACAAACTCAGGAATAGTAAGAAAGATCGTGCTGAAAACATTATGATTGTTGACCTGGTACGCAACGATCTGTCGCGCACCTGCTCCAATGTTAAGGTCGAAGAACTGTTGGGCATTTACTCTTTTGAGCAAGTCCACCAAATGATTTCCACGATTTCCGGTCAGCTCCAACCTGATGTACATTTTACGGATGTCATCAAGCATGCTTTTCCGATGGGATCCATGACCGGTGCACCCAAAGTCAGTACCATGCAACATATTGAACACTATGAACGCTCGCGCAGAGGCCTTTATTCGGGTGCTGTTGGCTACATCACCCCTTCCGGCGACTTCGACCTCAACGTTGTCATTCGGAGCATGGTATACGATGCGCAAACGCGTTATCTCTCTTTTCAGGTCGGTGGCGCCATTGTTTGGGACTCCAATCCTGAAGCGGAATACGAGGAATGTCTCCTCAAGGCCCAAGCGATGCGCGCAGTCTTGTTTGATGGCTATCACTAATCACCGCCCCTTCCCTAGCCTTACCCGATAAAAATTGTGACAACTACTGTTTGCTGTTTTCCTTAGGGGCTTCCCTGCATTGGGTGTCGGCTTCCCACGCTACCCGCAAGGCTCATCACGCATTGCTCACACCCAATTCCGGTCGGTTCTTCCGGCACTCTCCTACCGCTAGTCACAGCGCTGCCTGCTCCTATCGGCAGGTTCAAACAACACCTCCAGCACCTAAGCCTATCACAATTTATATGGGAAGTTTGAGCACTGAAGGTGCGGCATCTGTCAGGACTGAAAGTGCGGCTTCTGTCAATATCACAATTATAAAGGAAGTTTGAGCACTGAAAGTGCGGCATCTGTCAGCCTAGGGTGAAACCCTAGGATTAGAATTCCTCTCGAGTTTGAGTGCTGAAAGTACGATATAACATCCAAATAGCTGTTGTCGCACTTTCAGTGCTCTAGTTTCTGGGGTATCGAGTCCCAGGGTTTTACCCTGGGCTGACAGATGCCATACTTTCAGTATTCAAATCCTAGGGTGCAACCGGGTAAAACCCTAGGTCCTAGCCCCAAACCACCTCGTAGCCCTGCCTTCCGTCGCGCAGCAGGCAGGGCTGAAAGTGCTACCATTAAATCATGCCCTCAAATACCTTGTTCATCCAACGCAACACTAGAATATTGGAAAAAAGTACACAACGCTAATTCCTGATTTTATTTATGCCTACCTTTACGGCAGTGAGTAGTACCAAAGAATATATTGTTTTTTTCGATGGCATTTGCAGTCTATGCAATGGCTTTATTGACTTTTTAATTAAACGAGACAAGCACAATAGGCTGCAATACGCTTCTCTACAAGGAGAAACAGCACAAAGTAAACTGCCAACTGAAATGGTAGAACGCCTCAAAACCATTGTGTATTACGAAGATGGTCGTTTGTTTACAGAATCCGATGCTGCGATACAGATCATGATTCGACTCGGCGGTTTTTGGAAAATCGCTTACATCTTAAAAATCTTTCCTGCACTGCTAAGAAATTGGTTCTACAGATTAATTGCTAGAAACCGATATAAGTGGTTTGGGAAACGTGACTCTTGCCGCATGCCTACTCCAGAAGAACGACTTAAAATATTACCTTAGTGCTATGAGTATTGCCATCAAACTAAAGCCCGCCGCCCAGAAAAAAGTAAAACAAGGACATCCCTGGATATTTGACGGAGGCATCACCAAGCAAAGTAAAGCAGGCACTACCGGAGACGTGTGTGTGATATTCGACAAAACAACCAACAAATTCCTAGCACTTGGGCTCCTAGACCTAGAGTCTCCTATCCGTATCAAAGTCATTAGTCGTACCAAGGTGACTGTTGGCAAGGAATGGTTGAAACAAATGGTGGTCAAAGCATACGCTCTAAGAGCGCCGTTACTCGCTACGGACACTGACAGCTATCGATTGATAAACGGGGAGTCAGATGGCCTGCCTGGCTGTATAATAGACATCTACAATCAGGTAATGGTGATTAAGTTCTATTCGGGTATCTGGTCGCGTTATTTTGAAGATTTATTGGAGGTACTGCAAGAGGTGATTCCTGTAACTGCTATTGTATTAAGACTGAGCAGACTGCTAGAGAGACAAAACGCCTATCCCTATCAAAACGGTCAAGTGATTTATGGTCAATTGCCATCTGAAACCATTATTTTTAAGGAACACGGCATCCGTTTTTCTGCGAATGTGATCAAAGGTCACAAAACGGGGTACTTCCTGGATCATCGTGCCAACCGAAGAAAGGTAGGTTTATTGGCCAAAGGCAAGTCTGTCCTTGATGTGTTTGCCTATGCTGGCGGGTTTTCCGTTCATGCATTAGTAGGCGGTGCGACTGAAGTGACTAGCCTCGACATCAGTAAACAGGCCTTAGATCTCGCCAAGGAGAATGCTGCGCTCAATGATTTTACGGGAACACACCAAGTGCTGGCTGGCGATGCCTTTGTGCTCCTACAAAACATGAGTCAACAGCGAAAGTCGTTTGATCTGGTGGTCATAGATCCTCCTTCCTTTGCCAAAGCGGACATCGAAGTCTCAAAGGCGAAAATCAGTTATCAACGATTGGCGCGGCTTGGTCCCCAATTGACTAACAATGGTGGTATCCTAGTCATGGCATCCTGTAGCTCAAGAGTCGTTGCTGATGACTTTTTTGATATCATAGAGACTGAAATGCGAAAAAACGGTGTTCGGTTTGAACGATTGGAGCGCACATTTCACGATGTCGATCATCCCATTGGTTTTAAGGAAGGGGCGTATCTGAAAACTGGTTATTATAGGGTGAATGGGGATTCCTAATCAATCCTGGTAAGAGGCAGTGATGCTATGTGTCTATGTGTTTTTTTTGAACCACATAGGCCATAAAGAAAACATAGTATGCTACTCGAAATAAATCCAGGAAAGAGGTAGTGAGGCTATGTGTCTATGTGTTTTTTTTGAACCACATAGGCCATAAAGAAAACATAGTTTGCTACTCAAAATAAATCCAGGAAAGAAGTAGTGACGCTATGTGTCTATGTGTTTTTTTTGAACCACATAGGGCCTGCCTGCTGCGCGACGGAAGGCAGGCATAAAGAAAACATAGTATGCTATTCGTAATCAATACAGTAAAGAGGTAGTAACGCTATATGTCTATGTGTTAATTTTTGAACCACATTAGGCGAACCTAATTCATGATCCCCGTTAAGGCATTCTCCATTTCTTCTATTTTCTTTAAGACATGAAGATTTGCGTCCAGTGCCTTGCCGATGTCTAAGTAAGTACGGCATTGTGTGAAATCGCCTTTCAAGAAACTGGAATGTGCTAGATTTAAGTAGGCTAATGCTTTGTTTGTAGGTGTCTTCAGACCAATTTCAAGGGATTTTTTGAGGTGGTTGTCTCCTTGTTCAAAGTTCTTTTTGTGTAATTCAACCATCCCTTTCATAAAGTGGAAGTTGGCCTTATTGCGCTTGAGCAGCAAGTTTGGGAAATAGGTTTTATTTAGTGTTTTTTCTGCTTGGTCAAAATCCCCATTATTGATTTCATTTGAGGCTTTGAATACGGTACCAGTGAACAGCGTAGTAAGCAATACCAATGCAGCAGCGAAATAAGTGTAAATCGCTACCCCAAAACTTCCATTGTAATGAACGAAAGCAGAATAGATAACTAACAGAAAGACAAGAATGTAACGAAAGATAGGTGGTATCATAAGGATTAAATATAGGATCAATATAGACTTTTTCAAGGACATTTTGTAAATTGATACCTCCAAAACTCCCCCATGCTTTCTTCTAACCAATTCAATATGCTTCATGTTTAACAAATGCCTCTTATCTGTATTTTTACTATTTTCTCTTGCAACTGTAGTCACTGCACAACCAATTGACCAACGTATGTTTGTGTTTGGTCATAGCTTGGTCGATCATCGCCCTCCAGCAATACCAACGCCTAGTGATGAAACAACAACACTCCATTGGATGCATATGCTGGCAGCTGCAGCAGGAAATACTTATGCAGGAGGTGGCAAGTATGGTTTTTTGCCTTGGCATGATGATTTACCTCCTTTTTCTCAATGGGGATATGATTTTGTTTCTCCAGTATGGGAGTCAGACTATGAGCCGTTTTCAGATGCCAATGTGACTTCAGTAATGATAACGCCAGCAAATTTCATTCAACACACCCCATCTAATATGCCACATCCCATTGATTATTCGACAACTGTCGTGGCATCAACGGAAACGATTTTTGACTGGGTGGAGTTGCAAGAGCCAGGAACTAAGTATTACATTTATGAGAATTGGCCAGAAATGCTGATTGCAAATTTCCCACCTACAGCTGCAGAGTTTACTAGTTATAACACCTTTACTCAAGGCGCATTTCATGATTGGTGGGTGCAGTACCAAGACTTCATGTTGGCTTCTCGCCCTCAGCTCAATACCAGACTTATCCCGGTAGGTAGTTTGATTAGTAAGATCATTACTGATTTGTACCCCAACCAAATACCAGTTACAGATTTATATGAAGATGGTGATCCGCATGGTCGTGCTACTATCTACTTTTTGACGGGTTTGATTACGTATATGGCGACATACGAAGAACCTGCCCCTGCTACTTACGTTGTACCAAACATTGTTCATCCAACGATTCGTAACAACTATGGAGCGATCTCTAACTATATTTGGAATGAACTAGTCAACTTTAATCTACCGAATGGGGATAGCCGTGTGTTTTGCACTAATCCTAGTCCTCCAGTAGCGTATACCTTAGAGTTGAACGTTTTACTGGAAGGTTGTTACAATACAAACACACAGCAAATGGATAATGACTTACAAGCCAGTACACTTATTCCTTTGCAAGAACCTTATACGGCACTAGGCTATATGCATGTGAATGGAGGTGGTGAGACTACAGTACCCATCGTCCTCAACGCCATGCAGAATCCAGTAGTAGACTGGGTGTTTGTGGAACTTCGAGCGGCAGCAGACAGTTCGACTGCAGTAGCAACACGTTCCGTATTAGTTAGAGCCAACGGATCGGTAAGCGATATAGACGGTAGTTTGGGCATTCAATTTACAGGTATCAGTGCTGGAGATTACTGGGTTGTAGTAAGGCATCGCAATCATATTGACGCCATGTCTAGCTTTCTGATTACGCTTGATGGAACAGCGAATGGCGTTTACAATTTTCCGAATGACGGCGCCTTTGGTGTAAGCGGCATGAACACGGCCTCAGATGGCAATCATGTGCTGATCAGTGGTGACTTGAATGGTGATCATGTCGTTAATGCAGCAGATCGAAGTGCGGCATGGAATAACCGAAATCTCAGTGGATATATCAGGCAGGACTCAAATCTCAGTGCTGTTTGTGATGCAGCAGATCGTAGCGAGGTTTGGAATAATAGGAATTCATCAAGCGAAGTACCTGATTGATTGTTGTTTTACTCCAGATTGTTAATAGTGAAGTATCGTTAAGTTAAACAATTCACATTGATACGTACTACTAACAAAGTGCGTAGCACTATCCCTAGGTTATAGTGCTCTGTTACAAATAGGGCCGATGCTACGCACCTTGTTAGGGATTAGGTGATAGTGCTCTGTTACAAATAGGGCCGATGCTACGCACCTTGTTAGGGATTAGGTTATAGTGCTCTGTTACAAATAGGGCCGATGCTACGCACCTTGTTAGGGATTAGGTTATAGTACTCTGTTACAAATTGGGACGATGCTACGCACCTTGTTAGAGATTAGGTTATAGTGCTCTGTTACAAATAGGGCCGATGCTACGCACCTTGTTAGGGATTAGGTGATAGTGCTTTGTTACAAATAGGCATGGTGCGCTGCACCTTGTTAGGGATTAGGTGATACTGCTCTGTTACAAATAGGGACGATGCTACGCACCTTGTTAGGGATTAGGTTATAGTGCTCTGTTACAAACAGGGACGATGCTACGCACCTTGTTAGGGATTAGGTGATAGTGCTCTGTTACAAATAGGGACGATGCTACGCACCTTGTTAGGGATTAGGTTATAGTACTCTGTTACAAATAGGGCCGATGCTACACACCTTGTTAGGGATTAGGTGATAGTGCTCTGTTACAAACAGGCATGGTGCGCTGCACCGTATTAGTACTGAGGATTGCGCCCCAAATAGCTTAGTTAATAAGCTTTGTTATCAATATTCGGGTAATCAAAACTGAAATGCATGCATAAAGTAGTTGTTATTAGAAACCAATATCGTTGACTTTCCTCCAACATTAATCAGTGCTAAGTCCCTTGCGTTTGCAGGTGTAAAAAAGCCACTTTCATTAACAGGCACTGGGATAAAGCCTTTGCCACGGTTGTTTAATAAGACTAAACCGTAGCCAGCATCGTGACGTATGGTCTCCACTTCCGTACCAAAATAGTTGCCAGTAACCACAAGATCAGTATGCTCGTCCTTGTTGATATCCATGGGGATAATTCCTAGGATAGGTGCAAATTGTGCTTCGTTTGGAAAGGCTTCAAACTTAAAGGTATTGCCTTGATTCCAGACTACACCTGAACGGAACTCTTTGATCGTTAAATGTTTGGCATCGGACATACCTTTGCTGGAATAGAGTGTTTCCATATCCGCTTTTGCAAAGGATTCGTAAGTTGGGAATTTTTTATTCAGAAAGGGCATTTGTTCAGCGGAGCACTCACGACCGCGCACTGGAACATTCTTACCATTTTCGAAAACACTCAATACGATATCAAGCTGACCATTATCATCAAAGTCATTGGCGTAGAGATTAAATGGTTTGTCTGTGGTACCTTTGTACTTATGATTTTTGCCGAGATTACCGACTACAAAATCGATTTTTCCGTCATTATTCAAGTCGGTAGGTGCAATGCTAAACCACATACCTTCGGTATTGGGTAATGATCTGAAGAGCGAAAGCTTACCCTTGTTATTTTTAAAAATTCGAATTGGCATCCACTCTCCTACCACTATGAGGTCACTATCTTTATCTTGGTCGATATCAACAAAACAAAAATCTGTGACCATACCGATTTTTTTAAGTTCTGGTCCTAATTCTTGTGTTGCATCTACAAATTTGCCGCCTTCATTTTTAAGAATATACGAAGCAGGAGTTGTCGGATATTTACCTTGCACTACCCTACCCGTCACTAGCAGATCTAAGTCCCCATCACCATCAATGTCATTACTGGCGACTGCCTGACCGCTGTGTTCTGGTATTTCTGGCAACCAACCTTTAGATTTAGAAAATTTCCCTTTACCGTTGTTCAAGTATAATCGATCATCAATTTGTAGCGAATTTTTAGTAATTTCATTGCCACCACTGACGACATACAAGTCTAAGTCCTTGTCGCCGTCAGCATCGAAGAAGTGGGCGCCCAGGTCTTCAGCCGTCTTGTCTTGCTCCCAGGGTTGACTTGGGGCGCGGTTGAATTGACCATTTGCTGTTTGCAAGTGTAATACTCCAGCTGCCCCATGAGCGCCGCCTACATAAAAATCTTCGAGTTGATCACCGTTCACGTCTCCTGTGGCTAAAAAAGGGCCGTTTTCTGAAAGCTTGTGAGGTAGGAGCAATTCTACTTTAAAATCATCATACACATTTTCCTGATGTCGGTAATCAACGCCCAGTGCGCTTCGGTTGTCTCTCATTAAAGGCGGCTTCTCTTTTACAAATCGATTATCGATGACCATTGAGGATAAATCAATTCTAACCGTTTGATTAGCTTCTACAGAATCTATTGTCATCTTATTTTGATCTGGCCTTCTGATTTCTACCTTATCAATCATAGTGACTGGTCCTAGACCAAAGTGCAATTTCCCTGATACTGCAGACTGAAATCCGCGTGTTGGCATCACTTCTGCGGTTTGCTGTTTACCGTTGTAGTGGAGTGTGATTTTTGTACCAATCCCAGTCGAATTCATTTTATATCCTTTGATCACAAATTGGATAAAATTGTTCTTAGCTGTAGTGTTATTGCGGTATATAGACGCATTTGTATCAACATTATTGATAACTAAATCCAGATCACCGTCATTATCAAGATCGCTGTACACTGCACCGTTGGAATTGAATAGTTCGTCAAATCCCCAGGCTTCAGACACATCCGTAAAGGTGAGGTCACCATTGTTTTTATACAAGTAATTGCGAACTTTACTAGAAGGAACAAGGGGTAACACGTCTTTGAAGTTCAGTTTTTTTCCTTGCTTGATCATTTTCACCATTTCTGTTTCAAAATCCTGATCACGGATATCTCTTTTGAAGCCATTGGTGACTAGTAAATCCTTCAATCCATCATTGTCAAAATCTGCGAATAGTGGTGCCCAGCTCCAGTCTGTCTTAGCGATTCCTGCTAGCTGAGCAATTTCGCTGTAGGTGTTATTTCCTACATTCATTTGTAGCATATTGGACATGTATTGCAAGTGATACCCGACGCCAACTAACTCCCAAAATCGCTCAGTAGACATCGAAGGCATATTCCGCTTAGATCGTTCATGGCTAGGAAACGCCATATCAAGGGTTAGAATATCCATGTGTCCATCGTTATTAAAATCTGCTACATCACAGCCCATACTATTTTGAGAAATATGCTTGGTTCGTTTTTTCACCTCATCCCTAAACGTCCCGTTTTTCTCATTCATGTACATCAAATCTGGCTGATCATAGTCATTGCAAACATAGATATCCAAGAATTTATCATTGTTTAAATCTGACACTGCCAAACCCAATCCAAAGCCATGATTTTGAATGCCAGCTTCATAGGTAACATCTACAAAGGTTTTACCTTCATTCTTGTAGAGGCGATCTGTTTCCGCAGTTTTATTATTCAGTAGATCCTGAATGTCAGTGACTGATTGCGGTTTGAAACTTGAAGGATGATTCATGACATACAAGTCTAGATCTCCGTCTGCATCATAATCAAAAAAGGCACTTTGTACGGAGTTGCCATTGTCTGCAATCTCAAATTTTTGAGCTTGTTCTTCAAACTTCAAATCACCTTTATTGATGAAGAGGAGGTTCTCACTACGCATGTCTTTTCTGGCTCTGCACACGTAAATATCTAGGAGACCGTCCTGATTCACATCTGCCATTGTAACGCCAGTACTCCAACCGTTGGGAACACTAGGTAACGCTTCACTAGTGATGTCTTTAAACTTAAAGTCGCCTTGGTTGAGATAGAGGCGATCTCCTACGAGGTTTCCTGTAAGATAGATGTCTTCGAGATTATCACCATTGAGATCTCCTACAGCGACTCCTCCTCCATTGTAGATATACTCATAAGTAAAAAAGTTATGTCTGTCGTCTTCCTTGATGTCATTTGAAAACTCAATACCAGTCTGCTCGGAAGATAACAGGGTGAATTGACTTTTGACGCCTGGCGCAGTGCCAAGGTTTACTTGGTTAGGGGTATCGCTTTTGCAGGAAGCTAAAAACAGTATCAATATGAAGGAAAGGGATAACGGTATTCTCATACTGCAAATATAATTATAATGATCTTTTGTTACCTGAAAACCGTATTTATTTGTGTTGGCTGGCTCTTGACACAAATATTGGGTTTCAACTCAAAACAAAAAAGATGCAAATACTCGTACCTATTGCATAATGCAAGTTAAAGTTCTAAATTTGCGCCAGATAAACCAATGATTTATAAAATGGACAATCAATTCAAACTTAATATTGTTTTGATTTAAAGGCAGTACAATCTACAATAATGGAGGATCAGAAACCTATAGAAGGAAAGGAATCAACAGAAGCAGAATTACCAGAAGTCAAGGATGTCAAGCAAATTGCGGATAGATTTTGGAATTTCTTAAAAGAAATAAGTAGCATACACGGAGAAACAGACAAAGAAGCCACCTTGACTCATATCAAAGAGGATATTTCATTTAAAGGTCATGTTGTTTGGATTTTGATCTGCTCTATCTTTATCGCTTCTTTCGGTTTAAATGCTAATTCAGAGGCTGTAGTGATTGGTGCCATGTTAATTTCTCCATTGATGGGTCCTATTTTGGGTGCTGGGCTTTCTCTTGCAATAAATGATGTGGACATGATGAAACGATCCCTGGTTAATTTCGGGATCATGTTAACAGTTAGTGTTGTAACAGCATTTTTATTCTTCTGGATATTTCCATTAAAGCAAGAATCTTCTCAGCTTTTAGCAAGAACATCACCAGATATCCGTGACGTGTTTATTGCATTTTTTGGAGGATTGGCTTTAGTTTTAGCAAAGTCTAAAAAAGGAACAATGCCTGGTGTGGTCTTTGGAGTTGCCATTGCTACTGCCTTGATGCCCCCACTCTGCACCGCAGGATATGGTCTGGCGATCGGTAACTTCAAGTACTTTTTTGGTGCGATGTACTTGTTTACGATCAATTCTATCTTTATCGCTTTTGCCACATTTTTGGTGATCAAATATCTAGGATTCCCAATGGTTAAGTATGCTAATTCTGTTAAAAGAAGGCGTATTGCTCAATTTGTAAGTGTAGTTGCATTAGCGATTATTATCCCTTCAATTTTCACTTTTATCAATCTATTTAAGAAAACAATGTTTGAAAATGACATTGCTAATTATATTAAAACTGAAGTGAAATCAAATTCCCAACTTCGATTGTTTGATCATTCTTATAATTTTCAAGAAAATCGTTTGACCCTAGAATTCTTGAATGAAATTTCTGAAGCCACCCATGCTGATTTACTAAATGAATTGAAAGGCTATAAACACCTTAAAGACATAACTTTAGAAATTGAAGGAGATGACTATAAAAGTTTTGAAGTCATTTCTGGAGCCTATGAAGATGCTCGTACACGTATACATGAGAAAAAGCAGATTATAGATGCCTTAAACAATGAGGTAACCCAATTGCGTCAAAAGCTTGACAAAAGAACAGGAGAAAAATCACTTTCTTGGCTCAGTATTTCTAAAGAAGCAAAGATTAGATTCTCTGAAATAGAGCAATTAACTTATGGTCAATTAGTACAATCTAACTTTCTAGAATGCGATACCATTCCTATAGTATATGTGATTTTTGAAGAGGGAATAGATAGTACTAAACTAATAGAACAGCAGAATCGTTTGGGAGTATGGTTATCAAAGGAGTTGGAAGTAGATAGTATTCTTCTTCGGAATCATTCGTTTTAGTTGCTCCCTTCGTTGGTAAGCTGAATATTCACCGCTGATTAAAAAGAAGCACTGCAGATTAATACAGAATTAAAAACATTCATCTTTTTCAACTGAATCCCTAGTAGTAATGTTGGATGTTTTCCGTTGCATTTGCATATACTATTTGAGCATTACCTTAAGGAATACTGATTATTTTTAGTACAAAAAAAAAATTTAGGCAGCATATATCAACATTGTTTCGTTATAAATACAAGGTCGGATACTCCACTTTTTTTACCAAAATTTAAGTTTAATAAAACTAAGAATTTTATGGGCAATCCTAGTGATTGCTGATAATTAAACTACTAATCTATGTCATACAAATCTTCAATTCAACACCTGCTATTACTGATTTCGTTATTCCTTTCTACCTTTCTCTATTGTCAAACCTGGACCCAACTTACCTCGCTTCCAAGTTTTGAAAGGGAAAGAACTTTTTCTTTTTCAATTGGTAACGATATCTATGTCGGCGGTGGTAGAGACGACAACAATACTAACACTTCTCAAGTCTGGGCCTATCATACAGACACAGGGATTTGGGAACAAAAAGCTAATTACCCTGGGACTCCACGGCGTAATGCATTTTCGTTTTCTATTGGCACAGATGGATATATGGGAACAGGATATCTCACTGGTCACTTGGATGATTGCTGGAAATACGACTCTGTAACGGATACTTGGACTCAAATTGCAAACTTTGGTGGCCCACCAATTAGCTTTGGCAAAGGCCTGTCTGACGGAACAAATGGATATGTGGTATTTGGTGGTAATGACGTTAACAATTTCTACAGTACCGAAATATGGAAGTATGACCCAAGTATAGACACTTGGTCTTTATTGACACAGCTGCCCGGTCAAGGCAGATGGCGAGCTTTTGGAGGATACTCCAATGGAAAAATCTATACTGGTGGCGGTGCTAAGTTTTTGCAAACTACCTACCGGGACTTTTGGGAATATGATATTGCAAGTGATACCTGGACTAATTTATCAATCTTCCCTACCAATCTAACACTTGGTTGCTATTCTTTCTTTCTTGATGGAATGTTATATGTTGGTGCTGGATCCGAAATAATTGATCTTGGGGCAGGTAGTTACAGCAATGCACTTTATCGTTATGATCCTTCTAGTAATACTTGGGGTTCTTCTTCACTTTTTCCTGGGACAGCTCGTGTTTTAAGTTTCTCAGAAGTAGTCAATAATAAAGCATATGTTGGTACAGGCCGGAATTATGCATCAACTACCTTCTTCAATGATTTATATTCATTTGAGCTAATGCTATCCAGTACTCAGGAACCACTTCCAACTGCTATTACACTTGCCCCTAACCCAACAACTGATATTGTTGTGATTAAAAATCAATCCGATACTCCAATTACACAAATCAGTGTCTATTCTTCTGTTGGCCAAATAATTTTCGACCAAACAAATGAAACGATGATAAGTACAGTTAACTTAGAAGAGGAAGCACCAGGTGTCTATTTTGTTCGACTTCAATATGATAATAAATACTGGATTCAAAAGATCGTTAAACAATAATATTTAAGAGTTGATACATTTATAAACGTAGAGACAATTCATGAATTGTCTCTACGTTTATAAAAGAGGGATTATGGAATATCTGATTTTGAAAGGACGACTTTGGTCATAGGGCCAATGGCGGCGAGAAACTAAGACTTTGCCTGCCTATGGTATACATCCAAAAGTTCTACCAGGATTAAACAAGAGATATGCAAAGGAATTAGTATATACTTTCATTCTCAATTATTTTTCCCGATCTTTAGTCAAATGACTTTGATTCGTGTTTTCATAATAAGATCAATGATCAAATAAATCCTATTCTCAATGTATATAACTAAAAAAATGAGTATTTTAAAATATCTTGTATCGCTGCTATTTGTTTCAACTGTTTTACTTTGCTTAACGGAATCTGTACTGGGACAAAATGTTGGAATTGGCACCATAGTTCCCGATTCCAGCGCAATACTAGACATCAAATCAAACTCAAAAGGAGTTCTTATTCCTAGAGTTTCCTTAGTCAGTACCAGCGATAGCCTGATGCCCATTGAAAACCCAGCAACTGGATTATTGGTATGGAATAGTAATGCTACAGTAACTGGAGGAAACGGCATTGGCTTCTATTACTTTGATGGAACACAGTGGATTAGTTTGTCAAATGGCAGATTGGATAACGATTTAGTTGTAGACTATTTATATGTTGACACAGCAAAAACGATCCCTCCTAATCGATTGTTTTCAGTTGGGACTACTGTGTTTACCCGATCAAAATATGAAAAATCAAACTACTTTGATAATAAGCCTCATGGTGGTGCAGAATACGCAGTATTGGCTGCTGGGACTGGTATCGCCGATGGTAATTTGATTATTGATTATGCCGGTGTTCAATTGCATATTGTTGAAAATAAGACATTCGATCCTTATATCTTTGGAGCATTCGGATATTCAGGCAGGACAGGCTTTGATGATTCTGATGCATTGAACAATCTATTTAAATACCAAAGTGACAATCCAGAAGTTCCAGATATCGATGTAAATGGTAAGTGGCTTATCTCCACGCGAATTACTGTAGGGAATAACTTTGTTGAAAATGGTACGAGTGCTAGAGTTCAAGGTCCAGTAATATACGGTACGATGGAGTTATGGACGGCCAACAATATCGAATTGGAATTTGCACTACTAATTGACAATACAGATCGCCTTCGATGGTTTGGAAACGTTGGAATTAATGGCGGGCAAATGGGAGCACTTCATAAGGTAAATAATTGGGCCGGTCGTGCTTGTCATGATGGCATTAGATTTGGTGTTAATACGAACATAGTGATGCAAGGTCTGGAGTTTAAGTACTTGAAAGGAACAGGTCTGTCAGGTGGCACTTGGCATCCTGATGACTACACCGTGAATAGCTTTTGTGCAGCAAACGAATTTGGCCCGGTAAGAGCGTTTCACTGTGGGTCAGGTGCTGGTCATCCGACTTCATTATCGCCCAGACCTGGCAAGTCGCTATACTCCAACTATACCGTAGATGCTGCAAACTCTGTAGCCACAAACAATAGTTTTGGACAAAAGACGGTACTTAATGTCCTTGCGCTCCCTCCTGAGTTTTCCGTAGGTAAATATCATGTAGAGAAAGCAGATGTTTATATTGATGGTCATGTCTATGAGGTGACCGCTATTGATCGCGTTAGCAACAAAATATCTATTTTTCCTCGGTTAAGAACAGCAGCTGGCTCTAGTGGCAACTTGATGTACATATTTGGAGGCGCAGCGGGATTTGCTGGCGCTGATACGAACTTAAACCAAATTGGCAAAATAGCTACCCAAGCCTGTGGTTCTGCGTTACGCGTGTCTTGCTTGTATGGTCTTGATGTTGATATCATATCCCAGTTTGACGGTGTCGCATTATCGCTTGGTGCTGGTAAGCAAAGCGCCTGTGTGGGCGGTAGGTATGGCATATACACTGAAGCAGAACTGATCCCTATTCATCAGCGATCCGCTGCGATTCAAAACGTAATTATTACAAATACCACTATTGCGGGTATTGATAATTCACAAAACTCAGGTTCGCCATTAGGTACTAGTGATCTTCAGTTTGCTAGATATCCAATATTTAAGGGTATGAAGATAGGTCCACTTGACGGTTATACGCCAAACATGCAGCTTTGGCCTGTTGTATATCAAGAGGTAACCAATACAGTGAATATTGATTTTAAATGTACGGATCATGGTATCATTAGGCGTGATGGTGCTAGCAATATCGCTATGACTCCTGCGTTTGAATTTCCAAGCGGAAACGAGCATACTGAAGTTGCTTTTGCCTCTAGAACAAGTATTAACGTTGCTCCCACGGGTTCCTTTACCTTCAAATGTCCAGTTGGTTATACGATTGCTAACGGAGACCTTGCAACTGCACGGACGGCACTTACGTTATCTGGGTTTGGGGGTGTTGGCCCAGTCGTGTTTAAGTTGTATCTGAACTCTCATACCAAGGTATTTCAGGTTTATGCGATTGGCTATGCTTTTGACTATGCTGGAACGACTGGTGTAGGGACGGCTCGGACTACTGCTAACTAAACTGCTTCTAGGGATCACCTAAGCTGATTTAAATCGTTCAGTGTTTTAGAAGCTCCATGTTACAGAAAGCATCCTTCACGATCAATTTAAAATATTCATTTACAAATGCTCAAAAATAACCTTCAATTTGGAAGTTAAATTCAGAAGTCTGCAAAAAAAATTAAACAAAACTTGCACATAATATGTTATACCTTAAAGAACAAATTACATTAACTAAAATTCAAACTAAAATGAGTAAAAATTTATTTAATTATTGTCTAATAATGTTAGCTGCTGTTGCACTTACAATGACAAGTTGTAAAAAGGATGATGACGATAATACTACTGGAAAGTCTGTAAGCTACGACTTAATGGAAAAGTCTAATTCTGATGTCAGCGGTAAAATAGAGTTCATCGAACTTACTGATGGTTCAATACAAGCAGAAATATCATTATCTGGGACAAGTAATGGAGAGACACACCCTGCACATGTACACGTAAACAGTGCTGCCCTAGGAGGTGATATTCTTATCTCATTAAACCCTGTAGCGGGTGCAACTGGTAGTAGTGTTACCATTTTTAACCAAGATGATAATGGAAATACTTTTACCTATTCGCAAATCGACAATCTTGATGCTTACGTAAATATCCATGAGTCATCTTCACAACTTAATACAATTCTTGCACAAGGAGATATAGGGCAAAATGTGCTTACAGGGGAATCTATATCTTACGATTTAGAGGAGCGTGCCGTAAATGGGATTTCAGGTGAAGTAACTTTTAGTGAAAGAAAGAACGGATTTGCATTGGCAGTAATCGATATTGATGGTACACCAGCTGGTGGTGAACATCCTGCACACATCCACATGAATAGTGCTGCAGAGTCAGGCGGCATACTGCTTTCGTTAACATCAGTTAATGGTACTACAGGGATAAGCGAAACTGAAATCAGAAATGCAGATGACGGTTCTCGATTCGATTACAATGACGTTTTAACAGCAAACGCTTACGTCAATGTACATCTTAGTCCCACAGATTTGGCGACAATTGTAGCTCAAGGAGACATAGGATCTAATGAATTGACAGGTGAAACTGAAACGTTTGATCTTTCTGAAAAAGACGTTGGAGGTATATCTGGAGATATTGAGTTCGCAGAAAGAAAAGATGGTTCCGTACTGGCTACGATTGTATTGAATGGTACACCACCTGGTGGAATCCACCCTGCTCATATTCATGATAACGATGCCGCAACTACTGGTCCCATTGCTTTTACTTTCAACCCAGTTGACGGAAATACTGGTGTGAGTGTGACAAGTATCAGAGTTCTAGACGATGGAACACCAATGAATTACCAGGCATTAGATATATTTGATGGATATGTGAATGTTCATTTGAGTGCTAATGACTTAGCTACAATAGTCGCTCAGGGGAATATTGGAATCAATGACTAATGTGAGATAGAATACATAATCTAAATGATTTTATAGTAGCCAGGGTCAATAGATCCTGGCTATTTTTTTGTATGTTTTAGACTAATTCTGGACCTTCGGTATTGTATTTTTATTGGCAAATATTGAGTAGAATATTAAAACAATGGCTATTGGCCTAACATTTTGCCTAGCAGCTACCGTATTTCCGACGGCTTTTTCATCAACGGTTCGGCATTTTTTATTCATTAAATTTACTCAATAATTCATCTTCGTTATCTATCGTGTCATGACAGCTTGCGTTAAATATTTCAATCAAGTCATCAAGCTTAACAACAAATTTCCCTACAACTTTTTCTGACAATTCTTTTTCTAGGTATTCAACAATCTCCTTAAATTTTTTAAGTGCTTTCTTTTTCCAAACTACTTGCCTAGCCATTATTTGTAGTTTTTCATTATTTCCTCGTGATCAACATGTTTGGATTATCTTTACTTTCCTTTATTGCAACATTTAGGTCGTGTTTTTCTTGCTCGGTTAATACTTCCCAATAATCAGAATCTTTCAACCGATTGACTACAAATTTTCATTGATTAAATTTCTCAATTCTAATAATGTTTCTTTGTCATCTATTGTCGACTCCTAATCCAACTTAATCACTACTAGCGGCTAATCAGCCTTAAGAATTAAGAATAGCACAAAAAAATCTGAATCGAGAACACTTTCAAGTATTATTACAGTACATTCGTAGGATAAATTTGGAACTATGGACCCAAAAGAGTTTAGAGCAACGGCGCATCAGTTTGTAGATTGGATGGCAGACTATTTGGAGCAAATAGAGACACTGCCAGTGCGTTCACAAGTAAATCCTGGCTCAATCTACACACAGCTACCAGAAATGCCGCCAGAGCAGCCAGAATCGATGCAGGCGATATTTGAAGACTTCAAACGAATTGTGATACCAGGAATGACGCATTGGCAACACCCCAAATATTTTGCGTATTTCCCTGCCAACTCAAGCTATCCTTCCTTGCTCGCAGAAATGCTGACAGCAACAATGGGAGCACAAGGAATGCTTTGGGAAACCAGCCCCGCCGCAACAGAAATGGAGGAACGCGTAATGAATTGGCTGATACAGCTACTGCAATTACCAAAGACTTGGGACGGGTGTATTCAGACAAGTGCCTCATCGTCGACGCTTGTAGCGGTGATCTCAGCAAGGGAGAAGTATACTAACTACACCACCAATCAGCAAGGCTGCCAACAACCCTTGACGGCATATGCGTCTGAGCATATCCACTCTTCAATTGAAAAAGCCGTACGCATTGCAGGAATGGGATCTGACCACTACAGAGCGATTGGCGTAGATGCTAATTTTGCCATGCGACCCGATTTGTTGGAAACAGCGATCAAAGACGATATTGCGCAAGGAAAAAAGCCAGCATGTGTGGTTGCAGCCATTGGTACGACTAGCTCTACCGCTGTTGATCCGTTGCCAGCAATTGCAGCAATTTGTCAACAGTATGACGTGTGGTTGCATGTAGATGCGGCGTTTGCAGGAACAGCAATGCTATTGCCAGAACATCGTCATCACATCGATGGTGTGGAGTTGGCGGATAGTTTTGTGTTTAATCCGCACAAGTGGATGTTTACTAATTTTGACTGCTCTGCGTACTTTGTGAAAGACAAGGATGTGATGCTGCGTGCGTTTAGCATTTTACCAGAGTATCTGAAGACACGCAACGATGAGACCGTGATCAATTATAAGGATTGGGGCATTCAGCTGGGCCGACGCTTTCGAGCACTGAAACTGTGGTTTGTGATTCGTAATTTTGGAGTTACTGGTATTCAGGAACGCTTGCGTACACATATCCGATTGGCTGAAACACTGGAAGCGGAGATACGTGAGACGACTGATTTCGAATTACTTTCGCCTCGGTACTTTAGTTTGCTGTGTTTCCGCTATCACCCTAGGAATCAAAAGCTAACTGAAGAAAGGTTGAATGAACTGAATGCTGCTATCGTAGCACGGTTGAACGATTCTGGCAAGATGTTCCTGACACACACTAAGCTGAATGGACAATATACCATCCGCCTGTGTATCGCTCAGACTAATGTCGCAGAACGGCATGTGCAGGAGGCGTGGGCACAGATCAAGGAAGTGGCAAGAGGCCATAGTTAAACCCTTGTTTTTTTTTAACACTTTCGATTCATTGGCTTCAGTATTCTTACCCAATATCTAAATCAAGGCTTTATTACTTCTTAATTCCATGTTGTTTGTTCATTATCAATTGTTCCTTGTAAATTAAACATTAAGCATTAAACATTAATCATTATTCTTTCCACACCATTTTCGTATAATCAAAAATTAATTAATACATTAGAGCAATAGAACGAAACAACCAGAGCACTATGACACAAGCACCCAGTAGAAAGAAACTTGAGCTACATTGGCAAATACTCATCGGAATGGTGATTGGTGTCGCTTTTGGCATCGTAATGAACAACTTCGATTTCGGAGCACAATTTGTTAAAGACTGGATTGCTCCTTGGGGTACGATCTTCATCAAACTGCTTAAACTCATTGCAATTCCCTTGATCATAGCCTCCTTGATCAAAGGGATATCTGACCTTAATGATATCAAGAAATTTTCAAGAATTGGTGGTCGAACCATTGGGATATATCTGGTTACAACTGTGATTGCTGTTACCATTGGCTTGGCATTGGTCAACATCATGCAACCGGGAGAAGGCATAAATATAGAATCAATCATTCCTAATGATACACCATCAGGAGTGACGAAGAAGTTAGACGATGCCGCCAAGCAAAAAACTGCCGGCCCGCTCGACTTTGTAGTCAGTATCGTGCCTGACAACTTTATCTCTGCAGCTGGAAGTAATGGTAGAATGCTCGAGGTGATCTTCTTCACACTGTTCTTCGGTGTCAGTATGTTGTTAGTAAAAGAAGAAAAAATAAAAGGTGTCAAATCGTTTTTCGACGGCCTGAATGAGATTGTCCTAAAAATGGTAGATCTGATCATGTTGATTGCGCCTATTGCTGTTTTCGCACTGTTGGCTAACGTAATTGTTACGGCTGCCGACCCTCAGATCCTTGTGGCCTTGCTCAAATACTCAGCCACTGTGATTGCGGGATTACTCATGATGGTTGGGGTATATCTGCTTGCTGTTAAGTTCTATGTTGGCAGATCACCTATCACATTTCTAAAGGCGATCGCTCCTGCTCAGCTACTAGCCTTCTCTACTAGCTCAAGCGCAGCGACACTGCCAGTGACAATGGAGCGTGTAGAAGAACATCTAGGCGTTGAAAAGGAAGTCACCAGTTTTGTGTGTCCAGTAGGCGCCACTGTCAATATGGACGGAACGAGTTTGTACCAAGCAGTTGCTGCAGTGTTTATCGCTCAAGCACTAGGATTTGATCTCGAGCTTTCAGATATGTTAGTCATTGTGATGACTGCCACGCTTGCCTCTATTGGCTCTGCCGCTGTGCCTGGTGCGGGAATGGTGATGCTCGTGATTGTATTGGAAGCGATTGAATTCCCAGCAGATAAACTGGCGTTTGGCTTGTCCTTGATCTTTGCGGTAGATCGGATACTAGACATGTGTAGAACAGTAGTGAACGTAACAGGAGATGCCACAGTCGCGATGATTGTAGCAAAATCAGTTGGAAGCCTAGGAGATCCCAATGTCAAAAACTGGGATGATCATATTGATCAATTGAATAAATAAGTATATTATAACTCTCTTTAAATAGCTTCATTATGATGGACAACATTGTACCAATATTGGTAGCCGCTCTGATTCCTACTATTTTTGGAACTAATTTACTATGAAAAAATTACAAGTTACTATTACCAGTTTTTCTTTTAAAAAAGGACTTCCTGAAGACGATTCCGGCAATGGTGGCGGCTTTGTATTTGACTGTAGATCAATCCATAACCCGGGTCGATTTGAACCTTACAAGCGATTAACGGGCAGAGACTTGCCCGTCATTCAGTTTTTAGAAAGTGAGACGGATGTTTCGGCATTCCTTCAATCTGTATTTGAATTGGTAGACCGCACTGTCAAACAATATCAGGAACGCGGCTTTACTAATTTGATGGTGAATTTCGGTTGTACTGGTGGCCAGCATCGTTCAGTGTATTGTGCAGATCGACTAGCGGCGCATGTTAAAGACCGATTTTCTGTGGATATTCGGCTACAGCACGTTGTCCAGGAAGCAAAGAACTGGGTCAATTAATAATGATTAATGATTAATGATTAATTAAAAAAACAGCGATAAGTACCGCAGCCATAATTATCCCTTTGCCATTTCAACTCACAGACTGCTTGCGGCATACTTGTAGATTGATGGGTGGCATTAATCATTGAACACTAATAATTAATCATTAAAATGGAGTCCAATCCCAATAATTTTTTAAATCCTACTGTTCAAAAGAAACTGCTTCGATTTAGAATTGTCCTAATCGCAATTACTGCTATATTTTTTCTGATTGGCTATTTTCTTGTAGACAGAGATCATGAAATCATGTTAAATGGTGACTCAAGTGGTTACTATATGTATGTTGTTGCTGCATTTATCAATCAGGATGTTGGACAATACGATAAAACGATTGGTGGATTACTAGAAAATTACCCAAAGGCAAAAGATCCAAGAAGCGATAAATTTGGCGTACGTAAAACAGAGAAAGGTCGCTATTACATAAAATATACAATTGGTGTTGGCATCATGGAAATCCCTGGTTTCTTAGTTGGGCACCTGATTGCATTGTCCTCAGATGACTACAAGGCAGATGGCTGGAGTGCACCGTATAAGTTTTGGGTAAATTTCTCCAAAGTAATCTATATTCTCCTAGGATTTTGGCTGTTAACTGCTATCCTATTACTATATTTTTCAAAGACTGAGGTGGCGCTTACCGTTATATCTATTGCCTTTGGTACTAATTTGTTTTATCAAGGGACGTTTTTAACGTTAGCCCACAGTTTCCTGTTTTTTGATGTCTGTCTACTTGTGTATTTAACCCAACGGTTTTACGATAATCCTTCCAACTGGAAAGCACTAGGAATTGGGTTGACGGTTGGACTGATTACCATCACACGCATTCCTGAGGTCTTTAGTCTTGTTGTTCCTTTGTTTTGGGGTGTTTATAATCTCAAAACCTTAAAACACAGGGTCTCATTCTTTGTCCAATACTACAATTACCTATTATTTGCTGGAGCGGGGCTACTGATTATGCTGCTTCCTCAAATCAGTTATTGGTATTATGTCAGTGGACAGTTGTTTTTTAACCCATACCAAGGAGAAGGGTTCAACTTTCTGGAGCCTAAAATTTACTACGGCTGGCTTAGTTTTGAAAATGGGTGGATTACCTATACCCCTATAATGGCATTAGCTATTTTAGGTTTTTATCCGTTGTGGAAACGGAGCAAGAATTTCTTCTTCCCAGCAGCATTATTCCTGATCTTTAACAATTGGATTCATTATTCCTATTATACAATTAATTACTTCCCAGGTCTTGGCTCAAGGCCAATGATTGAAGGGTATCCACTCCTAGCATTTAGCATGGCTGCCTTCTATTGGTTTTGTAGTAAAAATCGAATTGGCAAAGGGATTTCTTATGTGCTGTTTGCCTTTTTTGTATTTTTAAACCTATTCCAGACCTGGCAAAGTCATCAAGGTGTAATCTGGTCCGAAAAGGCGAATCGGGCATTTTATTGGGCTTCATTTCTAAAAACTTCCCACAGTTTAAACTCTTTAATCACTTTTGATTCAAGAACTCGTCAGCCAAACCTAGATAATTTACAATTTGTAGACACTATTCACTTTGATAATTTTGAATCAGGAAACCACCCTAATCTGAGTGACAATCAAGCCTTATCAGGTAATTTTTCGGTGTTTGATACGATCAATGAACTCCATACAGAACGCTCTTTTTCATTTTCTGAGTATGATCTTCAACCAAATGACTGGGTTTATGCGAGTATACAGGCTTATCGCACTAGAAAAGATATGGTTTGGAATGGTGACAAGCTTGAAAAGCTAGTGATTACACTGGAAGATAAAACAAGCGGGTATTCAAAAAGTAGGTTTATCAAAATTTCAAGATATCTCGAAAATCCTTCCTATAGTTTCTGGTCTACAGGCCGTCCATTGCATTGGGGCAAGGCTGGCTTTTTTATTAAAATTCCAACAAAATCCAATGCACAATGGTCAGTTAAGGTTCATATACATAATCCTTATCACGGAAACTTGTATTTAGATGATTTAACTATTCTTCATTATCGAAGAAAATAATTAATGCCTATTAAGCCAATACATACAATTGAGTTTGAGCCAATTTAGTGGTATTAGAATGTGAGCTAAGTTTTTTAATAAAAAAGTTCTTTTTTTTGTAACGCTTTCGCTAAATATTCCCCTTGCTTTTGCCTAGCACTGTACACAACAACTATGTTTTAGCTACAACTTTATTTTTTGGTGCCCCCTACTTTTGCTATGGTTTTGTTGCTCATGGCTGCCTCATTATGAGTATAGCTTCTATTGTTTGATAAAAAACTAATATTTTTCGCACTCAATTCACTTCTACGAGGCATTGTAACATCTTTATAAAATTTTAGATTAACTTAATGGTTGGTTCAACCCGAATTGTGCAATAGGAAAATCATTCTGATATACAGGATTAGATATAATTATTCCATTATATTTGTATTATAAAACAGCGCTCATGAGAAATATATCATTACTTCCTATTATCAAGGGGAATTGTGTCACTTTTGAGATAGATAATTTGCTTATCCGTGACCCATCAATAAAGAACTATGATTTATTTGTTGAATTTGGTGATGGTTCCTTTATTTCTTTTGTAATCAAAGATACCAATGAAGAAACAGGAAGAACAACTATTTATTCCAAGTTTAACCATGTTTATAAAAGTGAAGGCACCTACGCCGTAAAAGGCTGTATTAAAGCGATTTATTCTGATGATGGTGATCCCCTGTATCCAACCATACCGACATTAGAAATCAGTTCCATAGGCAATGAGCCACCACCACCTCTTGTTCCTAGTAAACTGAAGCTACCAAAAGTAAGACAAGGACCATCTATAATCGGCAGTCATATGCCGAAGTACAATGAGCAAAATGTGTACGTGATTAACTATGACCATATTCAGTTTAAACCTGGCATCAGTAATCAGTTGATTCTGTTTTACAATGAAAAGGGGAAAGAGTATACCCAGTGGAACGCTTTGACAAATCCAGCGTCAAGTGCCCGGCACGGCAATGCTGTACGGTTTATTAGAGCAGGCGATACGCAACAACTCCTTGAAATTCCCGACTTGCGTAGTGATCACCCAGATTGGCTGCAACGGATCAACACCTATCAGCAGTATGTCATGTTTGAAGTGAATGGGGCAACAGGCCAGTATCACAATAATCTGTTTATTGACCTAATGGGACATAAGGAGCTAGAATCAGCAATCAAAGATGAAAAGAAAACCGGAAAAGAGCACGTTAAAATGGATGTCTGTCATCTGCAAACAGGTACTAGCCTTGAGATCGTCAACACATTTCAGTATATCAGTGAACCCTTGACAAGGTTTCATGATCCGAATTACATCTATGTATCGCCTGAATTTGTTCGTCCTGTTGACATCCCCACTACCATCTGGACCTATGACTTGTCAATCAGTAATGATGGTAAAGGGACCGCCTCTGACGTCCGCACGCACGTGGTATTGGATACTAACTTTTTTGATCTGACTACGATTACTCACGTTGAAACAACACCTTTCCGATATGACCGCCTCGAATTAGAGAAAGACGGTGTATCGATTTACTGGGACAGCATTGCGTTGCCTGGCATCAATTTTCCAGATGACAATAAACTGACGATACGATTTTCGATTCAGCCCAAAGCCAGATATGTATTACCTGATAAACTGTCGGCGCATGCTATCGTTGATATGTATTCTGGTTCAATAAAAGAAACAACGCAGACGGAGGAGGTAGCAATTACTGAAATCCTTGATTCAGAAAGGACGCGACGACTGCATATTGAAGATATTCTTTCTGATTCAGGAGATTCACAAAGAACAGTTTAAAACTTGCCAACCGTTACAATTTTGTGTGACAAATATTAAAATTATCATTAGTTTTACTGCTCGAAAAAAGAAATATAACACCACCATTATGGAAGAGTCTGAATTGTTATTAAAAACCAAGCGACTTCTAAATACAAATGTTACAGAACATTTGGAAAAAGGCATTGATTTATTGTTAGCTATTATTAATGAAGATTCTAAGTTGAAGATGGATATTTATCAGTTTAAAGGTAAATACAATGAGATTGAGCAAGATACAATACAAGGTATTATCAAGTATGATGACAAAATGTTTTATAGTAATAAAATCAGAATCGGATTGCTTGAAATCATTACCAGACTTAAAGTAGATGACTTGTCTATTGCTAGTAAACATTGGTCAGTAGAAGAAAAGGAACTGCTTAAAAATCGGCTTCATACAACAATTTCGACTGCTACAACTGTAACAACAATTACTCAAGCTGTTACACCTCCCGAAAACAAGGAATATACTGCTGAGGATTTAGCCTTGTTTAGGGCGAAACATTCCAAACTACTCACATATTTCCCAGTCTTGTATCGCAATATTAGCGCAATAGTATACCGTCAATCGGGTGATCCCCATTTAATGACCAATTTACATCACAATAAAGGGTTTTTGGAGCAATACAAAATGGTACTTAATGATCTTCAAGCCATCAGGAATGATTTAAGCCAATTAGAACAAGGAGAATATTACGATTTGCTAATTAAAAGTTTTATTAATTTTAAATCTCAGCTAAATCCAGAAACCATCAACGATATCGGACCTAAGTTGGAAGAATTGAATCAATTATCCACCCAACTTAAAAATGCAATGAGCCAAAAGTGATGCCTCATTAGAGATTAGAAACCCAGATTAGAAAAATAACGCGAATGCAGAAACTAGAATTACTGGAGAAAGCACAAGACCGACTACGCAATTCGTTGCTAGAAAATATGGAGGACGGAATTGATAAAATGATTGCCGTATTGGAAGAAGAATCTGCCATTAAATCTGAAGTATATCCGTTTAAAGGACAATACAATGATATTGAACAGGAATATAGCCAGGGCGTTCTAAAGTATGAAACCAAAATGCTTATTACAAATAAAATTCGGATCGAACTACTCGCTATAATTGATAAGCTGACCCTAAAGGATTTTTCTCTTGAAACTGATTTTTTTACTACTGCTGAAAAGTCATTGATTAAAGAAATAAAGCTAGACCCACCAATACCGAACCCCATCCCTCCAAAACCAATTCCTAAAATACCATCTGCAGCCAATAAAGTGGCTTTAGGTGCCATTATTATTGCAGCGTTGATGCTAGGTTATTTTGTAGTAGTCCCTAAATTATTGAAAAATAAAGAAAAGAAAAAATGGGCGACAGAAACTTCAAAAAGTAACGATCAGTTAATGGCTCAAGAAAAAAAGTTACAAGATAATTTTACTCAAAAACCTCCTAAGCTTACAATTGCAGATAAAGACAACCCTCATCAACGACCTGTAACAGCAAAAAATAGTGGCATCTTAGGAAAAAAAGTTTATACGCTCTCTGATGTAGAAACATACGTTAATGCAAATGCAGCGCTTGTTAAGTTCTACCCTACTATCGAAAAACAAATCGCTGATGCAAGACAACAAAATACAATTTCTAGTAAGAACTACCAAAATCTATTCGCTTCCTTGGAAAAACACAAGGATGATATGCTCAAATTCAGGAAAAGACTGCTGTATCTGGAAAAACTAAAACCCAAACTGCTGATGAACGGAGATTGGAGAAAAAACCAATCTACAATTCAGGGTTTTATCAAATATCGCAATAATGTAGACGAAAAATCGCTAAAATCAATACCAAACCAAGTCATTGCCATTGATAAATTACTGGATCAATTGAATATAAACTGAACACCAACAACCATGAAAAAACAAGAAATCACTGACTTTGTAAAACCTTTAATCATAGAAGGCCAGTTGAAAGAAGTTTGTGAACACTTAACGGCGTACACCAATGGAATTGACAAATACATTACCGAAGATCTCTTGATACAAGCAGGTATGTTCAGCCAAAATCAACGGGAATACACGAATAGGCAAATCACCAAAGAGCAATATGATAGGTCTTTGTCCCGGATCCGTTATGCGCTTACCCAAACCTTAGATCGCTTGCCAGAACAAGGAAATAGCGTAATAGCCGCCACAGGCAAAGCTCCTAGTAATCAGTTAACCAAAATCTTGTTTCTCAGTGCCAATCCTAAAAATACCAGCCAACTACGACTCGGCGAAGAACTGAGAAAAATCAAGGACAGTCTTTCATCCAGTACTTATCGACACAAATTCTCCTTGAGTAGCGAAACGGCAGTCAGAATCCCCACAATTACTAAAGCGTTTCAAAGCCAACAGCCAGACATTGTTCACTTTGCGGGTCACGGTATTGGCGAAAAGGGCATCATCGTAGAAAACGACCTGGGCGACATCGTCAAATTCCCTACAGTTGGACTGGATCGCCTTTTCAAACGATTCTCTGATCATGTGCAATGTGTGGTACTCAATGCTTGTTATTCCAAGGAGCAGGCGGAAGTCATCAGCAAGCACAACACCTATGTCATTGGTATGAATAAAGCGATTGGTGACAAGGCGGCACTGGACTTCTCTGTCGGCTTTTATCAGAGTCTAGGAGAAGGCAATTCTTATGAGTTTGCTTTCGACATGGCCATGGTCAACAATTCTGTGAATCTCAAGGACGCGGAAACGCCAGAATTGTGGTTAAATGGGGAGATTATAATGCAGTGATTTGTGGTTAGTGGTTAATTATTGACGTATTGGCGATCAATCTGTGGTGAATCATTAGTCGCGTTCCTTGTTTTCTTATAAACCGTTTTCAACTGACTATCTGAGTGAAAAATTCGGAGGATGTCTGACTGCAAAGCTAAAAGCTCTTTATCTGTCGGCTCAAGCGCTTGGGCTAAATCGACGTACCAATTAGTCAAACCTCGGTTAAACTCTCTTAGGATGGCTCCTATCGTCTCAGACAGCACTCTTTGACGTGATATTTTATCCTCATTGCTTAATTTTCTGATAACTGCTGTCCAATTTTGCTAATTCCTTATCGTCTTCGTCCTACAAATTTGTATAATCTTCAATTCTATTGATTGATACCCGTTTCATATTTAAACAGGTACCAAAAGTACTCTTTTAATGTTATTGGATAGGCTTCAATATTTTCAGGAGAATACCTTAGTTTATTATCCTTTGAATTGGAAATGATAGCGATACTTAATAGTCGCGCCAATACTTGGCCAGACGGCTGCAAATCCCATTTATCCGTTCTTGCTAGTAGCCAATTGTAGTCAAATCCTACTGACCAACAATTAAATTCATTGATAAAATCATTAATCCAAGATGGCCTGTAGTAAGGTAAAACTGCACCCCATGCAGTAATATTGAGGGAACTAAATTGCGTAGCATATTCTTTCAGAGAAAAACAAATCATAGCCGTATGATTCAGCAAGGAAATTTGTTGTCCTGATACCAATAGTTCCAGCTATTACTGATTTTTCGATATTCCAGATAGTGTTTTATTGCTTTCTTTAAAATGGGCTTCAACTCCTTGGTTTTTTGTCTCCTATCAACTGCTGTAAGAAATTGATCAATCCTTGCAGGTTTTGCTCCTCGATTATCTTTAAAAATTGTTCGCTTATTGTCATAATAAAACTGATTACCAGGCTTCTTCCAAAAGACAGGTTTTGAATTGTAAAATAACTATTATTTATTAAAATATTAAAGTGGAAATACGGATGGTTTCTACTAAAATTGAAAATTGTATCACATTGGCTATTCACAAATTATTCATCAAATGCGAACAGGATTTTTATGATAAACCAAATACCCATGATGAAGGAATGATGGGGTACTAATATCTCAGAAGTCTAAACAATAATCTGATGAATTGCAGGATTGCGCGCCTGATAGTAGGTGGTGTTTGAACAATGCAGCAGCGAAGCAGCTTAGCAGCGAAGCGTTGTGTTTAGCAGCATTGAGAGTGCCGAATAGCAGGAAATTCGCGCCCAAATAATATTTTTAATCTAAAAGTCCGTAACAGTTACTCTGCCTTAGGCAATCCCACACGACTAGCAACCAGATACCCCATAGCACCTGTGAGGAATACACTTACACCAGCAATCAAGAGTCCTATAGGAATAACGAAGGACAAATAGCGAGAAGTAGTACTAGGTATGCTAACCATAATTGACAAAAAGAGCATAAGAAGAAATATAGGAGCAAAAGAGATAGCACTCCATGCCAAAAAAAGACTGATTTTATTGGGTTTTGTGATGCCTGTGATACAACCAATAACCAAAAGCAAGGCAAAGAGAAAACCGATAGGCAGGCCACCTCCGTTAGAATTCAAAGTAAAGGTAAAGCCTATTATGAGTGCACTTAAAACGGATTGTATCCCAACAACTACAATAGTGAGGGGGAAACCAATCCCCGACCATACGACTAGAAACGTGGGCACAAGAAGCAAGGCAATGAGGCCAAGAAACATCATGGCATGAAACAGGTCAGATAAACTAGAATAACCACGCGTTTTTGTATTGTAGACATGTGCTTGGGCACTTGAATAAATAGAGGCTCTTTTACCCAGTTGAGATACTTGGTTCACCTTAATTTGATCCGAGCTTATTACTTCATAATCACAATTGAAAAAAGTCAAAATTTGCTTCGCCTTTTCCATCTCGGCTGTTGATTTTTGATACTCGGAGGCTATTCGATAAGAATTTAATAGTTTGGTTTTTTCTAAAAAATCATAATGCATTATTGCTGATCCATTTATGCCTTTGCTCGCAATTTGATGGATTGTGGTATATGTCCCCATAAAAAACACCGAGGCGACACTCAACACACAAATAGCATACAGTCCTATTGTCTTAATGAAGTTCTCTAGCGTGCTTGGAAACACCTTAAACCGTTGTTGGTCGAATCCCCAAAACAATAACAGAAACCCACAAAACACAAGTCCCAACATCAAGAAACCATACAACGTGTTTTCAGTTGGGAAGGCTCCCAATATCGAAATACTGAGCACTGGCAGCAACATCGCCAACAGATTACCCACAAGGGCAAAAAATAAAAAGTAGTGCACTCTAGTCCGCCACACCAACGGATAACTGGTCAACAGTTTATGGTCGATTTGTCTTAAGAAATCCGGCATCATTTTTTTCATTGTATTTTGACTTTAATCCTACTTAGCCTTTGGTAATTCTACACGACTTGCAACAAGATACCCCATCACACCTGTGAGTATAAAGCTTACGCCTGCAAACAAAAGTCCATACGGGATAGCGAAAAACAGTGTTTCTTCCAATTTCATATTGACCAGACTTGTGAAATATAGCATGATCATAAACAAGGGAATAAAAGGAACTGTGCTCCAAGCCATAAATCGACTAATTGTACTAGGTTTCACTATTGAAGCAATACAACCAAGGGAAATCAGCAATGCCAGAAAATACCACATGGGAAGTTGTAGCTCAGAACCAGAATAACCAGAAGAAAAGGATAACAGGACAATCCCAATTCCGGTAAAGAATTGAATACCAATAGTAATAAACGTCAGCGGAAGACCAACACCTGATAGCACCATTAAGAAGCTAGGAACCAGAAACAGGGCTAGCAACCAACCTATCATCATAATATTAAACAACTCGGAAAAGCTGTTATAACTTTGACTTGATCCTTCATAATAATATGCTTGAGCTTGATCATATACATTGGCCTTTTTTCTTAAGGCATATGGGTAGTCCATACTGATATAATTGTCATTAACTACAGTATAGGAGTAATTGAAAAAAGTCATTATTTCCTTTGCCTTAGCTACCTTAACTGTAGTTAAATGACTCGAATAGGAATCACTATAAGTATCAAACAACTTATTCTTTCTTAAAAAATCATAGTACTCCTCCCCTAGCCCCTCACTTCCTTTGATAGCGATTTGATGAACTGCTGTATGTGTACTTGTAAAAAACACGGAGCCGACACACAACACACAAATGACATACAGTCCCATTGTCGCAATATGGTTTTTAAGTGTTTGGGGAAACATCTTAAATCGTTGTTGATCAAACCCCCAAAACAGTAATAAAAAGCCTGAAAACACGCCGCCTAGAACTTGTCCAGTATAAAAGAAATTTTCAGAAGGAAAGGCACCAAACACCGATATGGCAAGTGTTGGGAGGATCACTGCCAACAGATTACCCACAAGGGCAAAAAACAAAAAGTAATGGACTCTGGTCCGCCAAACCAACGGATAACTGGTCATCAGTTTATGGTCGATTTGTTTCAGGAAATCTGGTATCAATTTTTTCATAACATTTTTGTTCATTAGCGAAGCGTTAATTAACCTGTTGGGGTGCTAACTCTTTCTTTAGTAAAAACATGATATATACAAGCAAGACTCCAAACATCAATTCCATTGCAAATACAAGGAGCATACTATTCATAAAGAAGTCGTTACTGTCCATTTTTATCATTAAGAAGAAATATCCCAAGATATACAATAAAAGAATCGCAAAACCAGCGATCCATCTGCTGATTGCTGTCTTTTTTTGCCACAAAAAAGGAATCACCCCAGCGAATAGTGCTAATAGATAGGAATTGACACCAATAAACGCAAATGAAGTACCAACAAACAACATTGAGAACATCCAAAAGATAAACAGACCAAAGATAGAAGCTAAAACCGCCTTTGATTCAAAATAAGTGGCTAGAAATGTCAGGAGACTGAAAAAGCCAATCAAAAAGATGGAAGCATTCCAGAACTCGCCACGCATTTTTGGAAATTTACTTAGTGGTACAAAGTAATGTGAATCACCGTATTCGTAGCCAGAAGTGTTTAGAAATCCTTCTAAATCATATTGATCTCGATAATACTTGGCAGAAGAAATTGATCCAATGATTTGTTCAAGTCGACGCCCATCAGAATAGTTTTTATACCCATCCGTAATATCATACTCTAGTCCTCCAATACCATAAGCTTTCCCAAGGCGCTTTACTTTCTCTACATTTATATTGTTCTGACTAAAATTGTCCACATTTTCTCTATAAATCATCAATTGCTTGGCTAACTTTTCATCCTCCTCAAAAGTAGCATCAGGAACAACAGCAGCAACCCTAGAGACTAATGCGTGTTGAAACACGGAGACATTCATCACCACAGAAGTCAAACAAAGCGCATAAAGTGGAATGATCAGCACCCGCTTCCAAACATCAACCTGAGTCAAAGGGAAACGACGCTGCAGCAACATATAGCCTAAACCAATAAACAGCATCAAGATCACAGCAAACTGTTGCAACGTACTATAGTCACCTGTCGTCAGCATATTGGTTTTACTGATAGGAAACAGATGGCCCGCCCCAAATGCCAACAGATTACCCAATAGCAGCGAGAAGAAGGCGAATACGTGAATCCGCGACTTCCAAATAACTGGATAATGCGTCAGCAGATAGTGATCAAAATTCTTTAAAAAACGGGGATATAGTTTTTTCAACATTTGTTAAACCGTTTGTGGTTGATTAATTTTTTTATAATAAAGATAAGCCATAATACCGACTAATGTATTCACCAAACTCCCAAACACCACCCAATGAATCCGTGTACGCCAAATCAGCGGCTGGTTCTTGAGCAACCAACCGTCTAGCGACTTCAGAAATTGTGGTGTGAGTTTGTCTAGCATATCAAGTAGTTTGGGGTTTTAGGGTTTTCTCTTGAGCTTTCCCGTAAAAAAGCCCCGTAATCGTAGTAAAAAATAGCGTATACAGTATTCCTGCAACCAAATGAAAATTCAGTTTGTCTTCAAAATAATAATAGCCTTCATATAATAGAAAATAGCCCATTAGAGGAATAGTGAAGGAGATAAACGCTAATAATTGCTTTTTAAATGCGCTATTTTTCAATTGTTTTGAGATCACTACTCCAATGGCAAATAAGAGTAAGTATAGCCAACATACTACTTGACTTGAAGCAAACAACTGTAAACCAATAAATACAAGAAAATGAAGAAAAACCACTGCAAAAATCCCTTTCCGATTAGAGTCGGAAAGACTAAGCATGAGTATTGGCAGTCCTAGTAGAACCATTAGTATCAATAAATATTGGTTTCTATAATCGTCTCTATAAGTAGCCAAATGTTCCGCATCATGCGAGGAGTTAATTATGGTTTGTCTAATGCTTACCTTAGTAATTAAATCTTTCAATGTATATTCAAACCCTTCATCGAATTTCGCTCCGATAGGCTTATAGTCCTTTGCAATTTCATACTTTGCCAAATCTATCTCGTACTTTAAAATTAACTTAGGCAAGTCAACGCCACCTTTGTTCATTTTATGCGTAAAATACGGCCAATAGCGATCATCTTCATTTAAAAATTCCTGAATAAAAGTAACATCATCTACCAATTCTTCTTTATCCAATAACCCTGATACTTTTTGATCAAATAATACATTCCCCATCCATATGTTACTGCCAACAGCAAGACATCCAAACCAATAAATGATGGCTATTGTAGCAAATACTGTAAAATGATTCTCCTTGACTGGAAATTTAATGGTTTGAAATCCCCAAATTAACAAGGCAAAGATACCAAGCAGCATCCCAATCACCTGCAACGAAAAATGAGCCTTATCAAACCCTTCTAAATTAGTCATGGTCAAAGGATACAACAAGAACCCTACAAACACCAACAAATGCACCACCAAACTCCCAAACACCACCCAATGAATCCGCGTACGCCAAATCAGCGGCTGGTTCTTAAGCAACCAACCGTCAAGCGACTTCAGAAATTGTGGTGTGAGTTTGTCTAGCATATCAAGTAGTTTGGGGTTTTAAGGTTTTATGCTGATACAGATATATGCAAGTCCCAATTAACAACAATAAGACAATAGACACAAGAATTTCAGGTACTGGCAAATGGCCTAGGTAGTAATATTGATAATGAAAAGAGGATTGGAGTACTAGAAAAGTCATTCCTACAGCAACTGGGATTAACGAAATGAAAAACAATTGAAACCAGTTAAACAACCTTTTATTTTTATACAATAGTAGCCCCATAACTATTCCACCAAGCGTTAGATAATTATAGTATTGACTAGGACCTGCATCACCAGATAACCAACTTATTCCAGTAAATAATAAAAAGTGGATAAATGCAAAGACAATTAGCGAAAGTAGGCTCATATAGGAGGTCAACAACGCTATTAATGGAAAAATAACTAAAACGAATCCTATCAAACTATACATCAATTTGTAATCTTTGTCTGACCTTTTGTCCCATCTATACATCAATTTGTAATCTTTGTCTGACCTTTTGTCCCATCTATAAGTATCAAATGCACTGATTATTACTGTCGATTTAGTTCTTAAAACAGAACAAATATCGTAAAATCTTTCTCTATCTGTTTCGGAATACCTTTCATTTAATTTAAAATTATCTTCATAGGAAAGTTCATTAGGAGAATTACAATCATAATAATCTGCATAAACTGTGGTATAGGGCACTAATTCAGTATTTTTTTTATCAAACAGTTTATTGGCATTCCATAAAGTCAAACTAATAGCGGCAACACCAGTCCAAAGCAAACCGTATTGCAATAATACAGTCTTTAGCGTTTTTCCTACAAACGCAAATCGAGTGAGACGCAGAAACCACAAAAACAAAGTAAATCCTGCCATCACTACACTAGCAAAACGAAAGTTAGAAACCTCCTCACCTGTTGGCATATTCCCTGTCGTCATTGGATACAGCTGATAAGCAACAAACACCAACAAATGCACCACCAAACTCCCAAACACCACCCAATGAATCCGCGTACGCCAAATCAGCGGCTGGTTCTTAAGCAACCAACCGTCAAGCGACTTCAGAAATTGTGGTGTAAGTCTATCCAACATTCAATTAAATCTTTTGCGTCAATAATTAATCACTAAACACTAATCACTAATCACTAATTTGAGGTATTGTGGTTTTTCGTAAATACAACCAATAACCAATTCCTCCGAGTATAGTAACTCCTAATGTCTGCAACAACCCAAACACAACCGAAATCGGTATTCTCGGATAATTATAAACATGATTATTATCTACTTGATAAAACATAAAAGCAATGGGTACAAGTGCGACAATGAACAAATGGATCAATCGATAGGGTTTCCAGTTGCGCCGTAAGAGAAATAGCAGCAACATCCCTACTCCGGTAATCGCAATATATCGTTCACCGACATCACCATTTCTAGCCTGAAAAATCACCCCTAAAAACAAGACGAAATGCGCAAAAGCAATCGACACAATCGTTACTATAGAAGAATTGGCAATCACTAATCCCAACAACGGTAAGCCCAGCAATCCAATAAAAAAGAGAAAATAGATATCGCGAAAATCATCTTCAGAACTAGTCCATGATTCTGTTCTTTTCGCTCGGTCTATGACATAAGTTTTTCTTCTAATGTCTTCCAACACTTCAGAAGCCGAAACACCATATTTATTTAAAAAAGTCGTAGGAGTAAAGCCATGGGATCCATGCTGTTTCCATTGGAGCTCGAAATTATTATTAAAAAGTCCGTATCGAACTATCAAATCATTGATATTAAATTCCTTCCCCCACACTGGTTTATCCTCCTTGTTTCGATTTATCTTCGCCAATCTATTGTAATCATACATCTTCTCATCAAAACTTGTAATTCTATTATTCAAGTCTCTCATCTGGTCTTTGTCGGCAGTTAATGTCGAATTATCGACCAATGCAGCAACCTTAAAATCAATAGACTTATTGAATGTCCATATGTTTACCCCAATAGAAGCACTGCCTAACCAGTAAATGAGCAAAGTCGTCATCAGCGGCAGGAAAGCCTTGCCTTGAAAAGCGAATTTGCGGATTTCCCAACCCCAAAACAACACCGCAAATACACCAAAGATAAGCGAAATCACTCGATAGCCCTCCAAATTGTTCCCAACCATTCCAGTAGTCATAGGAAAGAATTGATAAAAGGCAACAGTCAACAGATTAAAGACAATCGCGCTGTAAAACAACACATAGTGAATTCGTGTTCGCCAAATAGTAGGCTGATTCTTCAACAACCAACTGTCTAACCGTCTTAAAAACCCCGGGATCAATACCTTTGCCCAATTCATACAAATAGTTTTTTAGTAGATTGACTAATGTTTCTAAAATAATCCACCTCAATATCCGCTTCGATAAAGGCTTTTAAGATATCATTCTGCTTGACATGCAATGGCGTAGTCAACATATATTCCTGACCAGTATTCTCTAGATTATAATATTCAATCTTACCCAGTCGTTGCTCAATCGCTTCTAGCGTTAGTTTAGTTTTGAACTCAAACGTATTTTCATCTCTTTCCTTCCCAAGATCACTGGTTTTCCCAATATACACAACCGCTCCATCTCTCAAAAAGATAATCCGATCACTCACATTCTCAATCTCGTGCAAATGCTGCGAACTAATCACAATACTCAATGGATACCGATAACTGTTGGCCAAATCGCGCAAATCGTTTAAAATTACCAGCTGCGCCTTGATATCCAAATTCGCCAACGGTTCATCAATCACTAAGAACTTTGGCTTCCAGACAAGCGCTCTAGCCAACGCAAATCGCAACTTATAACCTCCCGACAATTGACTCCAGGATTTATTTTGATGCTCCTCCAAACCTAGGCGGTAAATGATATAATCCACTTCCTCGTCATTCTCCTTGCCTTTGATGCCATGCACTGCTAGTTCATAATGCAGATTATCTCGCACAGAGCCAAACCAACGTGGCAAGTCCTGAGAGATAAAAGCAATTTGCTGCTTGACGGTTCCCCAATCAAAAGAAGTCGCATTCACACCCAACAATCCTGGATACGATAACGTACCACTATCCGCTGCCAACTCTCCTACTAGGATTCTGAACATCGTAGTTTTCCCATTACCGTTTTCACCAACCACGCCTGTGATTTCTCCTAGGCGAAACTGAGCACTGACATCTGTAAGACTAAAACTACTGCGCTTAAACTTTTTTTGAAGACCAACCGCCTCACAAACGATGTCCGGATCATCACTTACCGCATTCGGCGCGTCCTCCTCAAGTGCGATAGGCATTGGCCTGCCTGATGACCGTTGGGAGGCAGGCCTGAGATCTTCAACAGGGTCATCACTAATCGCTTCTACAAGCGACTGCATTTCCTTGACCAACTGTTGTCGCTCTCTAGGATCAGTCGCATTACTGTAGTTTAATTTAAGCACGAGTGCTCTGTGAATCTGATGATTGTTGCCTGCATACTGCATAGCAAATTCAACAAGGCCACCTGTAGCGGTCGCCGCATCTTTTGATAACGCATCATTGATTTGAGTGGCGCGATGTTGTATGTTCTGTTCCAATGGTAATAGTTTTTACAGTGATACGATTAGTTTAAGGCATTCGCTTCTACGACGTCCAGCAACTCTAGCAATTCATAGAGCTGCTTATTCTGAGTTTCCAATTGACCGGAGTTATTATTTTTTGAATCCTGCTGCAGGATAGCATTTCTCAGTCTCATCAAGAGTTGCATATGTTCTCGATTACTGGAAAAATCGCGGATAAAATCCATAGAACGATTCAGTGCTTTCGGCAGGTTATTGGCTGCCACCAACAACTGAATTTCTTCTTTGCGGTGTGCGGTATTCTTCATTGGTGGTACTAGTGTGATTAATGAACTGTTTTGCATATTTTGCAATTTGTAGAATAAAGAATCAAATGTCAATTTTTTTATACAAAAGGAGGTAACTTTTATACTAACGAGATTAACCACTCAAAAGTATATAACTAAAGTCTTAATTAATCCTAACAATTGGTTAATTAAATATTAATTATCAACTTCTTATTTACCTAGATGCAATTTATCTTAACTTTGGTGTCAAGTAACATCAAATTTCTTATCACTCCTTTTCGAACAAGACTCAATACTCATTCCTCTAGAGGTAACTAGTGTCGTCCCCATTGATTGTTAATTGTTGTGTTCGTTAACCATTAATTAATTTTTAGTCCTAATGGTCGAAAACAGCAGTCTTGGTAGGATATTCTAGCATCAAACTATTTTTAGGAATAAATTTTATTTTTTTTTCATTTAAGCTAAAAAAATCATATCTTCGCACTCTGTTTGGGGAGTGGTATGCACCAACCAAACATTAAAAAAATGAAAGCTGGCCCCGTAGCTCAACTGGATAGAGTACCTGACTACGGATCAGGAGGTTGAAGGTTCGAACCCTTCCGGGGTCACATTCATATTAATTAATATATTGGCATCACGGTTCTAAATAGTACTGAGATGTTAGATAAAAAGAAGAAAAAATGTCTAGAGTCTGCCAATTAACAGGAAAAAGACCAATTTCAGGAAATAATGTTTCACACTCAAACCAAAAAACGCGTCGTCGTTTTCTTCCTAATTTAATAAAGAAAAGATTCTTTATTCCAGAAACTGGAGAGTGGGTTACATTGAAAATTTCTGTGAAAGCATTGAGAAATATCAATAAACTTGGTATCCACGCTTACTTAACGAAACTCGAAAGTCAAGGCGTAAAAACAGGTGTTAAATTGTAAATTATTCCCTTAAAGGGATTCTAAATAAGAAAAGAAATGGCAAAGAGGTCAAAAGGTAACAGAATACAGGTTATTCTTGAGTGCACAGAGCACAAAAAGTCTGGAACACCAGGAACATCAAGATACGTTACTGAAAAAAATAGAAAAAATACTCCTGATCGTATTGAGCTTAAAAAGTTTAATCCTATCTTGAAAAGATATACCCTTCACAAAGAAATTAAATAGTCATGGCTAAGAAAATTAGTAAAAACGCAAGAGCAGGACAACGTGCAGCTACCTCTGGTGGAAAAAATTACGTCAAAGTAATCAAAAGCGTTAAAGATCCTGTTACCGGTAAGTATACTTACAAACAACAAATGATTCACAAGGACGCAGTAAAAGCATTCTTTGAAGACAAAAAATAATTGTTGTAAACAAAAAATTATTACTCGGCTTCTCTTTTAATTCTAAAGGGAAGCCTTGTCATTTTTCCTAATATCGAACCTGGATTTGCAATGAAATTCCCAATGCATAATTCGAGTTAAAACAATACACTCTAAATGGGCTTGTTTGATAAATTCTTTAGTAAAAAAGAAAACAAAGAAAACCTCGAAAAGGGACTAGAGAAAACAAAATCCAGTTTCTTTGAAAAAGTCGCTAAATCCGTTGCTGGAAAGTCAACAGTCGATGAGGAAGTACTCGATAGCCTCGAAGAAACACTGATCTCTAGTGATGTCGGATTAGATACCACTATCAAGATCATCCAACGAATTGAGGAACGCGTCGCCCGTGACAAGTATGTCAGTACCGGCGAACTCAATGAAATCCTTAGAGATGAGATCGTTCAGCTACTCGCAGAAAACAACACCGAAGAGTATGATACTTTCAGAGTTCCTGAAGGCAAGAAACCATACGTCCTCATGGTCGTTGGCGTTAATGGCGTTGGCAAAACGACTACCATTGGTAAACTAGCCTACAGACTTCAGGAAAACGGCTACAAAGTCGTATTAGGTGCTGGTGATACCTTCCGAGCTGCTGCAGTAGACCAACTCAAAATCTGGGCAGATCGTGTCGGTTGCCACTTTTATAGTAAAGGGATGAATACTGATCCCGCTGCTGTTGCCTACGAAACCGTACAGTACGGTATCAACAACGACTGTGATGTAATTATTCTTGATACTGCTGGCCGATTGCACAATAAGATTGGACTAATGAAGGAGTTGACTAAGATCAAAAACTCCATGGACAAGAAACTCGAAGGAGCACCTCACGATGTGATGCTCGTACTTGATGCCTCTACTGGACAAAACGCCATAGAACAAGCCAAACAGTTCACCGCAGCCACTGATGTCTCTTGCCTCGCACTCACAAAACTAGACGGAACCGCTAAAGGTGGCGTCGTCATTGGTATTTCTGATCAGTTTAAGATCCCGGTAAAATACATCGGCGTCGGTGAAGGCATCGAACACCTACAAGTATTCAATAAACGAGAATTTGTGAACTCCTTCTTTAATGTGTAGCACTGAGATCCAAGAATCGTGATTCATTCAGAGCATTAAATTTATGGTAGCCCTCAATCGGCATGATATTTACAAAAATACTACTTGCTCTCTCTTTCATTTCATTTGTTGTTTTCAACATGAATGGGGATTGCACTCCAAGTAGTTACCTGTTCGATCTAAACGAATATAAACACTACAATACAATCATTAAGGGGAAGATCATTGCTCATCGTATTGACACAATATACGAGCCTCAGATTCCAGAACTTTCATTTGAGGAAGAGTACTACCTTATGGATGTCTCTACCGTTTTTAAAGGAAAAGCTGCAAAAAGGATTAAGCTTAAAGCCTTTATGAAATTCCCAAAACTATTTACCGACGTTACTTACATTTTATATCTTGATGCACCTACAAATACCCTTGGGTCAGACTTTTTACTGGAACATTGCAGTTGTAACATCATTCCCAAAAGGTCCAATCACTATAAAAAAGAGTTGGACGCTCAAAAAGTGATGGTTCTTAGAAAATCGCTTCGCAAATGGTTGAACAAGAGATACAAACCCCACTTTAACCTTCATGAGAAGATTCTAACACAACTGACCAGACAGAACGGAACCATTAAAATTTCTTCAAAAAAAGCATTTAAAGGATTTATTGACCTTGACATAAATCTTAATCAATTGCCCAAATACTTTCTTCAGGGTAAAAAGAAGAATGGTGAAGTTGAAGGTGCGTTATCCTGGATAAATTGCCCCAAGCGCATGAAAAACCTGACGCTACAAATCTACGAGGAACAACATGGACGTCTTGTCTTGACAGAAACATTAGTTCTTTTAAATCTTAAATAAAGCGATCTTTTTTCCTGCGATAGCAGCAGCGAGCACAGCGGACTAGAAGGGGCTGCGATAGCAGCAGTATGAAGCACAGCGGAATACCGAGCAGAATTACGAGCCTGCCTGCTAACTGCAGGAAGACAGGCCTGGAAGGGCGCGCGACCCTTGCATATGATAATACGCCAGGGAAGGCCCCAAATAAAAACACACAACGACTGCTCTCTACATGAAAATACAACTTAATTCAACATTCTTCGTAAATCCATGTTAGGACATTCAGTGATCTTAGTACTTTCTAGTAAGAATGCCGTGTTTATTGCTATCTTTGTATGACATTTGATTCCGAATAAAAATTCATGAGTTTGAAGTTTGACGATTTTAATTTTGATTATGATTTGCTGGATGGGTTAGACGCCATGGGCTTTGTAGACGCCACACCAATTCAGGAACAAGCGATTCCGCTTGTGCTGGACGGTGAAGACCTGATTGCTTGTGCGCAAACAGGAACAGGGAAAACAGCAGCCTTCCTCCTGCCAGTCATTCAATTAATCATGGATCGGAAGGATCGTAAGGGATGTAGCGCCATCATTTTGGTACCAACAAGAGAACTTGCCATTCAAATTGACAAACAACTCGAAGGCCTTGGTTACTATACCGGCGTCAGTTCATTACCTGTTTATGGGGGTGGAACTAGCCAAACTTGGGACCAGCAAAAGAAAGCCCTTGTACAAGGAGCCGATATTATTATCGCGACTCCAGGACGAATGATCTCACACCTCAACCTCGGTTATGTAGATTTTAGCACCATCGATCATCTCATCCTTGATGAGGCCGACAGAATGCTTGATATGGGATTCTCTGAAGACATCATGCATATCATCAATAAACTGCCTAAAAAGCGACAGAATTTGATGTTTTCAGCCACGATGCCTTCTAAGATCAGAAGCTTGGCCAAGCAAATGATGGAGAAAGAGCCCAAGCAGATTAGTCTCGCCATCTCGAAGCCAGCAGCGGGTGTAATGCAAGTCGTTTACATGGTGTACGATAAGTATAAAGTCGAACTGATTTGTCGATTAGTTGAAGGCAAGCAAAAATATCCGAGTATCCTGGTGTTCTCTTCCACTAAAAAAGCCGTGCGGGAAATCACCAGAGCACTCGTCAAGCGGAATCTGCCTGCTAAGGCTATCTCATCAGATTTGGAGCAGAAAGAACGCGAATTAGTACTCCAACAGTTCCGTGCCCGTAGTGTCCAGATTCTGGTCGCTACAGACATCTTAGCACGTGGTATCGATATCAAAGACATTAACCTGGTCATCAATTACGACATCCCTCGTGACGCGGAGGATTATGTACACAGGATTGGCCGAACCGCCCGTGCCGACTCTACTGGTGTCGCTATTACGTTTATTAGCGAAAAAGACCAATATCGCTTCGGAAAAATCGAAAAACTAATCGAACAAGAAGTCAGAAAGTATGATACTCCTGCCGACATTGGAGAATCACCAAAGTATGAACCCAACAAAAAAGGTGGTGGGAATCATAGAGGCGGTTACCGAGGTAAAGGCAAAGGTGGTGGAAATAAGCGGTATAATAAGTCGAAAAGAAGGTAACTGCTATTTTCTTGTTTTCTCGCCTATTTTACTATAATTTACTGTATTAAAACAGTCGTTGCTTTGCTAGTGACGAAAGCTTTACTTCAGGACAACCTTTAGTCTGATTGCGTCATTTTTGAGTGCTATCGCTCCTCATCAACTACTTACCCTGTAAACTCACTCTCAACTTAACCAGCCAATCGAAAGAATCATCACAATGACTTGAACCATAGCTCCGTAGGTGCGACATCTTTCCATACCTAATTTACTAATAATCAAAACAGTAGTACTTGCAACGCTACGAGTTCTGAGGAAAATCTTGGTCCCAGGGTTTTACCTTAGGCTAGCAGATACCATACTTTCAGTCCTGCCTGCTGCGCAACGGAAAGCAGGGCCCAAACTTCCATTTAAAAACTATTTGTTTCAAAAAAAACTTGACATTTAAACCAATTTGTTTTACTTTTAAATAACAAGAGCCAACATCATTGTTAATTTTTAATTGTTAATTGTTTCATAGCTCTCTAATAAAATGTACAACCGAGCCATTCTACATATGGACCTAGACTCGTTTTTCGTTTCCGTAGAACGACTGAAAAACAGTGAACTGATGGGTAAACCCATACTGATTGGAGGCAGCGCCGACCGCGGTGTCGTAGCGTCCTGCAGTTATGAGGCAAGAGACTTCGGGATCCACTCCGCAATGCCTATGCGCACAGCAATGCGATTGTGTCCTGAGGCCACCGTCATCAAAGGAGATTCTGAGTCGTACTCGTATTATTCAAATATGGTGACAGACATCATCAAGGAAGAAGCACCGCTCTACGAAAAATCGTCTATTGATGAGTTTTACCTCGACCTTAGCGGTATGGATAAACTCTTTGGCTGTTATAAGTGGTCAGGAGAACTGCGGAGTACCATTCGCCGAGAGACCGGACTGCCCATCTCCTTCGGACTATCTGTCAATAAGACCGTCTCCAAAGTCGCCACTGGAGAAGCGAAACCTGATGGACAACGAAAAGTCATCACAGGAGAGGAAAAACGATTTCTGGCACCACTGTCTATCAAAAAAATACCCATGGTAGGAAATAAAACCTATCACCTACTACGAAGTATGGGAGTAGAACGTGTGGAAACCCTTCAGCAAATGCCAATCGAACTGCTTGAGAACTTACTAGGAAAAGCCGGCGCTTCTATCTGGAAAAAAGCACAGGGCATTGATAACAGTCCCGTCATCCCCTACTCTGAACGAAAATCGATTTCCCTTGAACGCACCATGCACAACGATACGATTGATATCCGATATCTCGAAGCCTTGATCATCTCTATGACTGAAAAGCTAGCATTCAAACTACGCAAAACGACAAAACTAACAGCCTGTATCACTGTAAAAATAAGATATTCCGATTTCAACACCTTTACCAAACAACACCGAATTAGCTATACCTCAAGCGACGAGACCCTGATCAATAAGGCCAAGGAACTTTTCCATAGACTCTACACCCGGCGGGTACGCGTACGGTTGGTGGGCGTACGATTGTCGCATTTAGTGCATGGCTCCTATCAGATCAATTTATTTGAGGACACTGAAAAACAAATTCATCTCAATCAAGCCATGGACAAGATTAACCTACGGTATGGCGCACAATCCGTACAACGCGCTATTGGTCTAGGCATCCGACACAGAGACTTTAATCCGTTTAACGGGATAAAGAGTTGAGTGGAGTGGATTTGACCTGCCTGCTGCGCAACGGAAGGCAGGCATAAAGAAAACATTTAATTATTTATACTAGGAATTGCTTTAAGCAATGACGTTCATTAAACATTAAACACTGATCATTAAACATTATTTAGTATGCTATTCGTATCAATTCAGGAAAGAAGTAGCTGTCTCTATGTGTCTATGTGTTAATTTTTTTGAACCACATAGGGCATAAAGAAAACATAGTATGCTATTCGTATCAATTCAAGTAAGAAGTAGCTGTCTCTATGTGTCTATGTGTTAATTTTTTTGAACCACATAGATCCTTACTGCTGCGCAACGGAAGGCAGGCATAAAGAAAACATAGTATACTATTCGAAATAAATTCAGGCAAGGAGCTCTGGACCAATTGTTCATTAGCGAAGCGTTAATTGTTAATTGTTTTGTTCTTATCTTGCGCGACATGAAAAAGGCCTACATCTATTTGCACACTGCGGTTTTTCTATTTGGTTTTACAGCCATACTGGGGAAACTAATTTCCCTTCCCGAAATTTCTTTGGTGTGGTGGCGTTTGTTCATTACTTGTACCAGTATCGTATTGATCCCTGGGGTTGTGAAAGCGGCGAGACAACTGACTAGTGGCCAGTTATTGCGTTTAAGTGGTATAGGAATCATTGTGGCCTGCCATTGGGTTACGTTTTATGGATCCATCAAATTTTCGAATGTCTCTGTAGCGCTCAGCTGTTTTGCTACGACTAGTTTCTTTACGTCAATACTGGAGCCGTTGATCCGTAAGCAGCCCTTTAAGATTTATGAGTTACTATTGGGCTTTGTAGTGATTCCTGGGATGTTTTTGATTTTCACATTTGGCGGGTTCAACTATATCACTGGGATCACTATGGGATTGATTTCTGCTTTTCTGGCGTCCTTGTTCTCTGTGCTAAATAAAGGAATGGTAGACGATATTGATCCACTGCCAATCACGTTGATAGAGCTAGGAGCGGGTATGCTATTCCTAACACCGCTGGTCCCGTTTTATCTCAATTGGTTGGGGAGTACTGCTTTCTTACCATCAGGCATGGATATTTTCTATTTATTAATATTAGCATTGCTTTGTACCACATTGGCTTATGTCTTGTCGCTCCTGGCATTACAAAAGCTATCAGCATTTACCAATACATTGACCATTAATTTAGAACCGATCTACGGGATTGTACTGTCCTGGTTCTTCTTTCAAGAGCATAAGGAGATGAGTATGGGATTCTATTTGGGGAGTTTTTTAATCATTTTAGCCGTTTTTGCTCACCCATTCCTTAGAAAATATTTCGAATCAGGAAAAAAAGACAGCAACTAAATTTCATTGTAAATTATTTACTATCAAGCAATTAAGCCATATTTAGCAATATGATAAGTTATTAACATTTTACAAAAAAATACGTTAAATTCATTATTAATAGTTAATTACAAATTGTTTTTTATTATAATTAAATAAGTTTAAGCAAAAACCAATATAACAACCATCTAGTTATAAACAATTATCAACAAGAGCAACACTGAGCCAAATGACTGTATTTAAGCTATTTAATTACAAATAAAATATGTTTACCAACATAATACAGAGTTATCCACTGTTGATAAATAATCAAAAAATTGTTTAAAGTTTCCTTTACTCAAATAAAAGTTTACTGTAAGTTTGTGATCAAGATAAAAAGTTATTTGAATAGAATGGATGAGTTTTATAGTGTATCAAATGAATTGTCGACATATGCGGAACAACATACTTCCGAGCAGTCTGCATTACTAAAAAAGTTAGAACGAGATACCTACTTAAAACAGTTGAACCCAAGAATGGTTGCCGGTCATCTACAAGGTCAATTACTAAAAATGATTAGCCTTATGATACGACCAAACAGAATACTGGAAATTGGCACCTTCACTGGTTATTCAGCGATTTGTCTCGCAGCGGGATTACAACCTGACGGACAACTTCATACCATTGAGATTGAGAAAGAACTGAGAACAACAACTCAGTCCTGGTTTGATCAATCTCCATATAAAAACCAGATTCAACTACACATTGGTGATGCGATGGAAATCATCCCAACATTAAATGAATCGTTTGATCTGGTGTTTATAGATGCTAAAAAACAAATGTATGCCGCCTACTTCGATCTATTGATTGATAAAGTGAAAAGTGGTGGTTTTATTTTGACGGACAATGTGTTGTGGAACGGAAAAGTGCTGGAAGAAAAAATGGATAAAGATACGAAAAACCTTGATCTGTTTAACAAAAAAGTCCATCAAGATAAAAGAGTAGAGAACATTCTCGTCCCCATTAGGGACGGTATTTTAATAATGAGAAAGTTGTAGGCCTCCAACGCCCGACTTAATCAGAGCCAAAGAGTAAAGAACATCAGTTGAGCCTATCCAGCCCAACTGTTACCAATTCATCTAATAATTATGGTTGTTCTTCAGGAACGCAGTTAATACTGTTTTCCTGTTCATTCACTTGTTGAGAATCAATTGTTATGATTGATTTCTCAACTGGTGATGTTTTAAAAAATTATTAGCATGAAAAGATTACTCTTAAACACAAGCTTTGTCAGAGCGACATTGCTAAGTTGTACTTTACTTATCAGTCAATTTGTTGTTGCTCAAAGTAGCAAAACAACACCGCAACAGTACATTGAAATGTACCAAAGCATGGCTATTGACGAAATGGACAGAAGTGGCGTCCCTGCAAGTATTACCCTTGCGCAAGGCATTCTTGAATCCAATTGCGGCAACAGTGAATTAGCGCGATACGCCAATAACCATTTTGGTATTAAATGTGGCGGTTGGACTGGTGGTGAGTACTATAAGAAAGATGATGACCGTGATCACAAAGGAAACCTTATCAAATCCTGCTTTCGTGTGTACGGATCAGCTTATGAATCATACATCGATCACACCGCCTTCCTAGCAGGAAAACAACGGTACGCCTTTCTATTTAACTATCCGAAGGAAGACTATATCAGTTGGGCTAAAGGGTTAAAAACAGCTGGCTATGCAACTAACCCAGCTTATGCACATAAGTTGATTCGTGTTATTGAAGAAAATAACTTGAGTCAATTTGATTACATGACCAACAGGCCACAGCAACTAGCTCAAACCACTACAGTAACGCCTCCTGTAAGAAACGAACAGCAATCAGTAGTCGAAGTAGTAACTCCTACTCCAAAAGAGACAACCGTCGTCACTGTTCCCGAAACTAGTACAACAACTCCGGAACTAGAACAACAAACCCCTTCTCCAAACGACTGGGGAACAGCTTCATTTGATTCAATGGGGGAAATCCGAGAGTCAGCTTCAGGTGGCACGGTCTTCCCTAAGCAATACAGAAGCGGAATATTCACAATAAATCAAGTAAAAGTAGTTTCTGCGAAAAAAGGAGACACTCCTTATGAAGTTGCAGTGCGATATGATATTACTGTAAAAAAATTGTTGAAATTCAATGATTTGAGACAAGGAGATAAGCTTATCACCAATCAATATGTCTTTCTACAGCGTAAACGAGGTAAATACAGAGACCCTAAGACCTACCACATCGTTTCTGCCGAAGACAATATCTACATCATATCTCAATTGTACGGGATTAAGCTGAACAGTTTGAAGTCAAGAAATCTGCTAGTCGGTAAGGAAGAACCAGCTATCGGTGCAAAGATTTATCTTAATGGAAAAGCCAAAACAAAGCCAATCCTTCGAAAAAAGACTGTAAAACGACCAAAAACGAAGAACGAACGAATCCCAAAGAAGGATATCAAAAACTTTGTTGATGAACCATTGGCTAAGGTCTCTGAATCAATGAAACCTAAACAAAGTCAGCAGACTACTACTAAAAAATCTTCTAAGTCAAAAACCGATAAAAGAAATGAGAAACGAATTTATGATGCTGTAACCTCTCAAAACGTAAAAACCAAAACAAGTATCTCGAAAGAACAGATTGAACTCGAAGCGATAGAGGAGCGTACGCCAAGCCCCAATGCTGTGGCGAGTTACGAACAACCTAGAGAAAACAAAACGATTGTTGCACAGCCAACAGTTACGACAACTACTATATCGACTCCAGTAACCACAACTACTGCACCAACGCCCGTTGTCAGTCAACCAGAGCCACAAAACGTAGATGTTCCTGCGGTCACTTTACCAGAAATGGAGCCTACCCCAACTGCAGTGCAGGAAATGTCAACTCCTGACAAACAAACAGTTGAAGTGATTTCTGAATACTATATAATAGTAGATGAAGACGGTAATATGAAGAAAGTGCCAATCAATGGCTCATCTACGATCGTGGAGACACCTAATGTTATTGAGCAAACAGTAGCCCCTACTCCAGAACCTGTTATCGCTCAACCCGTCATCACACAAACTTATCAAACACCAGTAGTAACAGAAGAACACATCATTCGCTCTGAACCTATTCAAACGACTCAAGTGATATCTGAACCAGTCGGAGAACCTTTCTATGTTGAAGAAACTAAACCAACAATAATTCAAGAAAGCACAACACAGACTTGGTCTGAACCAGCGAAAACAACAAACCCTGTCTCTTATCAACCCAGCACTCATGTTGTAAAAAAAGGAGATACTTTATATAGTTTGTCTAAAAAGTATCAGATTAAAATACAAACTATTCGTGATTTGAACGGAATCACAATGAATACGATCAAAGTTGGACAGACGATAAGACTTCATAATTAATACGAATTCATGACCGGTGCTATCAATAATTAGCATCGGTCAATATTCGATTGGATTAACAGACATTAACAAAATTTAATTTTTAATTAACACATAACAACATGCATTTGGCGTTATATGTGCATTATGTCAGAATATTATGACAATTGAATTCACAAAATCGATCGGCTTATGTTTACCAGAATTTCAATTTTAGTTTCTTTTTCTCTACTATTTGCTATAAACGTGGATAGCCGAGATAGAATGGCATATATCAAACAATACGAAAATATCGCAATTTTTGAATTAGAGCGATCGGGTGTACCTGCAAGTATTAAAATGGCGCAGGCAATCCTAGAATCTGCCGACGGCACAAGCTATCTGGCAACAGCGGGTAACAATCATTTCGGTATTAAGTGTGGTAGCAAGTGGACTGGTAAATCAGTATTTTTAAAAGATGACGATTATAAAAATGGAACATTAGTGAAGTCCTGTTTCAGAAAATATATTGATGCTGGTGAATCCTTCTCTGCTCATTCCGACTTTTTAAGGAATAACCAACGCTATTCACAGTTGTTTACCTACAAAAAAACAGATTATAGAAGATGGGCACGAGGATTGAAGCAAGCAGGATATGCCACTAGCGCTACATATGCGGAGAAAATGATCGGTATTATTGAACGAAATAGCTTGCACCACCTCGACAAAATGCAATCCCCTACTCCACCACTTGCCAGCATTGGGAAAAATGGGACCTCTGTCAAGCCCTCTAAAGGTGACAAACCAGGTAAAAGGCCAAAACATCAAACTACAGCCAAGAGTTCTACTATCGTTTTCAATGATGTCAAGATGGTAAAAGCTGGTAGTTTTGACTCTTATCAATCAATTGCTAGGAAACATAAAATCAGTCTTAACAATCTACTTAAATACAACGATAAGACCAGAGTAACAGCAATCAGCGCGGGCGATCACATTTACCTTCAACCCAAGCGCAGTTCCTATAGAGGTAAGCGCCAATGGCATAAGGTTGCAGCAGGAGAAACCATGCACAGCATCAGCCAGCGATATGGCATCAAACTCAGTAGTTTATACAAAAAGAATTTGATGGCTGGTAAACAACAACCTGCAATTGGAGAACGGATTGCCCTCAGAAAAAAAGCTAAGAACGCTCCTAAACTAGGTCGTGTATCTCAGGCTACTACGTCTTCAGCAATCAGCAACGCTGCTACGCCTCCATTTGGCAAACCAACGTGGTCTGTACAGTACCATATAGTCAACAACTCAGACACGCTTTGGTCCTTATCTCAGCAATACGGAGTGTCTGTAGACGAACTTAAGCGATTAAACGGATTACAAGACGCCACAATAATCAAAGGACAACGCTTAAGAGTCAAATAAGAATTTAAATTTACAATAGATTAGTTAGTTACAGAGAATCCTTTGACAACGCTCACTCTGAATTACCATTTCAAGAATAAACAGTGTGCGAATGGAAAGTGCTTCACCTAACGGTGAGCGCTTTCTTTTTTAGATATCTCCAAGCGAATCTATCAGTTTGTCACAAGCAGAAGATAGTTCAGCGTAAAGAACAGTCTTATTTATAAATTGTTCCATGTAAATTATTCCTTATCTTTTTTGTCTTTCTTTTGGGTGATGTCGACACCAACCTCAAAAGCAATAATATGAGAATATAGTGGATCTTTTACATTAAACTCATTTTGATACTGATAAGTCAGGCTCAATGTATTTCGCTTAGTCACCTCATAGCTCATACCAAGCTGAACACGGAAGCGATCAAACTTATAATCTGGTTTTATCAGACTATACCAAGTCTCAATCCCCGTAAAAACTGTAAGGGGAAGCCCTTTAACATTATACTTCATTCCTAGTTTTGGGCGGATGTAGGTTTCTGGTCCCCTAGGTCGTTCAGTGCCTACTACTGTATGTTGTAACCTCAGCCGACCATAAAGAGTGGAACGGATTGATTTAATTTTATGTCGATAATTAAAGCCACCGTAAAACCGATGCCTGTTTTCCTTTAAGGTCAAACTAAATCGATACCCACCGTCAAGCTTAAGAGGACTGCTGATTTTGTAAGAAAAACTTAAGTTAGTAAAAGCAGTTTTGAATTGAGAGATGTTATTATTGAGTCGAAGTTCATTGCTCAACGACACAGAAAGTGGATCACTGATTTCATATTCTAGAGAAAATCCATCCCACAAGACAACATCACTAGATTGGCTATATCCAACATGACATAAAGCAGAAAAGCTTACGATGATTAAAAGCGCACGAAGCATTTGGATGATGGATTATTATTTTGAAATTAAGATGTTTTTTCAGAGCCGGCTACTTGAGCATCATTTCTTATAATCGAATTGGCAGACGAATAATTAAACCTTGATTGTTTTTCAAAATAGACCTCAAGGACTGCACTATCTGATAGATAATTTAGTCTGGAAATTTCAATTTCCAAAATAGGATGTCCAAGACGACTTTCAAGATCCGCTTTCAGTGCTAGATAGTTTTCTGGCTTCACCATTTCAATTTTCTCATAAATGACACGTTGAGAGATCACCTTCTTCGAAAATAACAACTTTTCTAAGAGGAAAATAGAAGAAAGGATGATAACGTTGATAAAAATTTGTTCTACCACACTAGCATGGGCACCATTCAATGCATTCATCACTGCAACACAGACAACCGAAAACAGGTAAGTCATCTCCTTTATATTGATGGGCATTGTCCGATACCTCATAATCGAAAACAATGCAAACAAACCGAAGGCAAACCCTAGTGTTACCTGAGTCGACAACATTAAATGACATAGAAAGAAAATCAGAAGATTAAATACAAAATAAGTAAAGACAAATTCTGAATTCTGATGATTAGATCGATATATTAAACCAACAATTATAAATGTTGTGATAATGTTTAAACTAAACTTTACCAATAAAGTAGTAAAGGAACTCGAATCAAACCAAACTATATTAAGTAAGTTCAGTTGTAACAAGATTTCTGTAATAATCATTTGATGTAATTTTAGCTAATTTTAGAAGTTTTCGTTTGAACTTATTATACTTTACTTCGTCATTGAAGCAGCTAATAATTCCAAGACAATACTTACTAATCTTCATAGGAAAAATTTTAAAATCGTGTAAGATAGAAATTACCTTGGAATTCCTGCTAAACATTGCTTGTTTAACTTCAATAATTATTAATCCTGGGCAGTAGACCTTTTTGTTATCATTGTTATTTTTATACGTCAGATCAATATCAATAGTTGCCCTTTCTTTAAAATCTTTACTTACAAGAGTAATTCTCTTAAAATAAATCCAAATACTTGGGACCAATCTGGTATGATCTAAGTTGGAGTATTCCTTAAGATGCTGAATATCATCTGAGTCGAATTCTTGATTTATTTTAGCTTTTCGGATTCTTTGCTTTACCGTTCTTCCTTTGTTAGATTTGAATTTAACTTCAAAAAAAGAAATTTTGGACTCCACATAGGAACGATATCGGAGTTTGTACCGATTCGTCCTACCATTATGATGCTTAACGTAAGCATCATGATCTACTGTGTCAAAATATAGAGAATCATAACTGCTGATTCTATTGTTTTTTACTTCTAATACGAAATAATCTTTTTTTAATTTGGAAAGTATCTCAGGCAACTTACTTATAGGAGCGGCAAATTTTGTATCCTGCCTGTCCATCAATGCAACGGCATCCATTTCCCCTAGAGATATAGAGTCGAAAGATCTTAAAACGCCTTCTATGTTTTGCTCTGCTGCTATTGTCAAAGTTGCTTTATTTAGTTATTACTATTAATGGTACACTTGTTTCATTACCCCTACCAAGAATTGTCACTTTTTCCTGAATTGCAATATCAGGAGCGGAACAAGTATCACATTCTGAGTACACAAAAATTGTATAGTCTCCCTTATGCAAATAGTTAAATCGATAGGTGCCATCAAAATGAGTGCTGGTTTCATCATCGTAAATCTGATTCTCTCCATATATAATGTATACCTTTTCATCAGGAGCAAAATATTCATTTTTGAAGATTCCATTTGAGTTATATTCCCGAACAAATACTTTACCTGTTATACTTCCAAGCCCACCTTCACCTGCTGGCTTTTCACAAGAACAACACATCAGAAATAGAAAAAAACCTAAAATATAAAGTAAATTCTTAATAAATACCATGTTACAATTAAATTAAATTCTTCTAAGTGCAAATAAACACTATTTTAGTTTATTATGTTGAAACTTATGTTTAAATTCTTACAACCTTAACAATTATTTGTTGATTTGTGTAGTATAAAGTCTAATTTTTAGTATATACACAATCTAGGCAGGAAAAACTAATCAAAGTTAGTATAGTTTAAGAATTGCCTCTTGTCGTTTCTTTAGGTTTCTGGATGAAAATCGCTGAAGTATTTTGAAGTATCATCTATATAAGAGGTATGGATTGTTTTGGAGTAGCGCTATAAAGCTAAAGTTGTCGTCATCTTCCATCTAAATTGCAATAAAATCAACTAAAGATTAGAATTGTGCGTAACTTGAAAATGTTAGTTCTAAATCAATTCTAAATTAATTTGTCCCTACTAATAGGGAAGCCTGTATGCTTTCATACAGGCTTGTGCTAACCCCAATTTAGACGAAAAAGAATCTTTATAATATTATTGTTTCTATAATCTTATCGAAATAGCTATGAGCTCAAAATATATGTCAAGTCAAATTGTAGGAGTAATAACTATTATTCAAAAGTACTAATAAAAAGTCGATATAAAATCAAAATTAGTTGCACAAGGGTTTCGTTTTTTTTAAAACTCCTTCAAATATGATAATCAGGATATTAATATCATGATTAACAGTATAAAAACGAAATAACATTAATCTAATTTAATAATAATAAATTTAATTTTCACTATCCATAATTGTTAAGTAAATGTTAAAATAGTAAAAAATACAATTTACTCAGTAGGGTAAAACATATTTCTTGTGTCTTAATTTTAGTAATGCGGTAAAAGACTGCATTCAAGTGTAATTCTACGTTTCGTAATAGTTTTTGGTTAAACTTATCCAGTAAGGGCGGTTTTATGGAGGATTCAACTGCCCTTATGGATATTTTTTATTTTATGAACTAATCAGACAAATCAATCTACTGTAATTTGATATTAAGCTAAACCTATACTTCATGTGTAGGTTTTTTATTATGCTGTTTTCAAAGATTAAAATCTATCAAATTAATACGACTCCATTTGTAATTCATAAGTCGGATTAAAAGCACGTATATAGATAATAGAACAGCAAAATCAGTAACAAACTGCCCCATACTATATTAATTCCTATCTGTACTTTTAAATATTAAATTATACGCCTTACTTAACCTATTTGGCATCCGCAACCTATACTTAAAACAATTCTTAATTTGTTAAGAATTAATAAACTGTACTCAACTAGTAATAAAATACCCTATATTGTAACTACTTTCAATCAATCTTTCCGCAACTCATATATCTAACTACATGAATGATTTACATTTCATTTAATGTGTCGTTTCTGTATAATCATGTATTACTAATGTAAAAGTAGCATATAAAAGCAAATCTCTCTAATGTGGATGAAAATACGCCATTTCATACTTATCCTACTGTTATTGCTTGCAATTTCGGTAGTTTCTGCAAATAATTGTATAATAACCATTGTTTCAGATATTTCTTGCAATAGCTCGGCAGACGGTGCCCTTCAGGCAATTCCGCCATCAGGAACCGTGAATCCCAGTTATCAGTGGGACAGCAACGCGCAAAATCAGTCATCAGACATCGCTTCTGGGCTTTCCGCTGGTACCTACGCTGTAACCATAACAGATGACCTAGGAAACACCTGCACCTGCGCTACTAGTCTTACCCAACCCGATAGCCTCTTAGTGTCCATAGCGGCCACTAATGTGTCTCAACCTTGTGTCAATGGCTCCGATGGAAGTGCAACAGCTTCTAGCACAGGAGGAACGCCTCCCTACAACTACTTTTGGAGTAATGGCGCCACCACCACTAGCATCTCTAGCTTATTCACCGGCCTTTATAAGCTTACTGTCACCGATGCCAACAACTGTCAGAGCATCGAGACCATACTCATCACAGAACCAAAAAGTCTAGATCTTAATATTTCCTTAGTAAAGAATACTAACTGCTTTGGTTCTTCCGACGGAAGCGCATTAGCTTTTGTTGGAGGTGGCACACCGCCCTACTCTTATCTTTGGGACAGTGGGGAAACTACTAGTACCGCAACAGCTCTCAATGCCGGTATTCACCTTGTTAGAGTTACCGAAAGTTCTGGTTGTGTTGAATATGGATTTATAGAAATTACAGAACCTGATTTTTTGTCAATAGCAATACTTTCTACCAATGTTTCTTGTAAAGATTTTAATGATGGAAGTGCCACAATCAATATAACAGGTGGTACATCACCGTATAACTATGTTTGGAGTAACAATCAAACTTCAAACCCTGCAAGCAATCTTGCTCCCGGCAACTACTTCGCTACCATCACTGATGACAATGGGTGTTCTGCAACTGGAGCCGTCCAAATCACAGCACCCGATCAGATTTCAGTAACCCTTGAAAATGACTCCACTTCCTGCTCTGGATTTCAAGATGGTAACGCAACAGCAACTCCGGTCGGTGGAACGCCACCCTACAGCTATCTGTGGTCAGATGGTCAAGCATCACAAACAGCAAGTAACCTAGGAGCTGGCAATTGGCAAGTAACGGTTACTGACGCCAATCTGTGCACCATCACAGGTGTCACAACTATTGGACAGCCTTTATTGCTCGTTCCTGCAATCAATACCACCAATCCGACTTGTGGGATAGATCCCGATGGATCAGCTGATGCAATTATTACCAATGGCGTACCACCATTCACGTATGCGTGGAATACGGGTGCTACAACAACAAGCATTACTGGCTTAAGTGCCGGATCATACACCGTTTCTATTACCGATCAAAACGGTTGTTGTGCAATCACTTCAACAATAATTAGTTTACCAGAATGTGATTCCTGTGATCTAGCGAATCAAGGTTTAATAGACATTTGTACAATCATTGCCGATAATCCTAATAGTCCATTAGTCACTGAAGATTGTGATGGTGGTGGCGTGATTAATGTCATTGAATGTAATACTGGATACAATCCGACCGACTATGCTGATGACTGTACATCCGCTGAAGTGGCTAACCTTGATATCTGCGCCAATATATTACTTGATAATAATCACCCTCTAGCGGCTCAGGATTGTGACAATGGTGGGATTTCTAATCTCTTAGAATGTCAAGCACAAACAGATCCGTTCGATGCTTCTGATGATTGCATGGCTCCTATTCAATCGAATCTGAACATTTGTGCTATTATCAACTTTAATCCACAACATCCATTGGCAACGCTGGATTGTGATCAAGGTGGTGTCGATAACTATACGGAATGCTTGAGTGGTGAAAACCCATCAACGCCTTCAGACGACTGTAGAGCGGCTGTAGCCGCCGGTCTAGATATTTGCCAGATTATTGGCAAAGGAAATCACCCTTGGTCCACATTAGACTGCGACCTAGGTGGTGTTGACAATCAAACAGAATGCGATGCGGGGAATAACCCTTCAAACCCTGCAGATGATGCTACCTGCCCTAAAAGCATTTGTGAAGTATCAATCGATAATGGATATGATATTTGTCTCCTTCTTTCAACAGGCCCCAACAGTGAACTAGCAACACTCGATTGTGATAATGGAGGGGTTAATAATCAAACAGAATGTGCCAATGGCGGAAATCCATCAAACGCTTCTGATGATTGTATGTTGAATAATACAATCGACCTTTGCACCTTACTAGCTAACAACCCTGATCATCCTTCTGGAACCATTGATTGTGATAATGGTGGAATAGACAACCTCACTGAATGTGAAGCAGGAACAGATCCTCTCGATACAAATGATGATTGTCTTGCAGCTATAAAGAACAGCTTTAACATTTGTATGCTTATTCAATTTGATATTAATCATCCTTTTGTCAGTCAGGATTGTGACGGAGGCGGAATTTCTAATTGGATAGAATGCTTAAATGGTGGAAATCCGCTATTAGCAGCTGACGATTGTGATCCAGCAATACAGGCTAACGTCGATATCTGTCAATTATTGATTACTGATCCTTCAAACCCGCTCGCAAGCCTAGATTGTGATGGTGGTGGTGTAGATAACCAAACTGAGTGTCAGGCAGGAAACAACCCTTCAGTGCACTCAGACGACTGCGCAGCAGCTCTAAACGCCAATCTCGACATTTGTGCCATGATTGCGGGACAAGCCAATCACCCATTGGCAGAGGAAGACTGTGACGGCGGTGGCATCAGCAACAGCATTGAATGTGCCAACAATGGTAACCCTGCAGATCCTTCTGATGATTGTCAAATTGCGATTAGCGCAACTACTGATATCTGTACGCTATTATTTACGAACCCCAAACAGCCATTAGCCAATGAAGATTGTGATAGTGGCGGGATTTCTAATTTAGAAGAATGTATGGCTGGAACTAATCCAGCAGATCCTACTGATGACTGTGAAGCGGCGATCCAGTTAGAAGTCAATATTTGCCTGCTTATCGACAACAATCCAGGAATTGCGCTTGCTACAGTAGATTGTGATAACGGTGGTGTCCCCAACTCAATTGAATGTTTGAATGGCGGTAACCCCAGTGATCCAAATGACGAATGTATAGCCGCTTTGGCAACTCAAACTGATATTTGTTTATTGATCAACAAAAATTCAGACCATCCACTAGCACTCCTTGACTGTGATAATGGAGGAGTCGATAATATCACGGAGTGCCTTGCTAATAGCAATCCCCTAGAGGCTTCAGACGAATGTGTCGCAGCCATAAGCGCTAATCTTAATATCTGTCAACTGATTGCTTTTGATAGCACTCACCCGATGGCTACTCTTGACTGTGATCAAGGAGGTGTAGATAATTACACAGAATGTGTAGAAGGCGGCAGTGATCCTGCAGATAGTGGTGACGATTGTTCTGCTGCAGTTCAGTCAGGTCTAGATATCTGTGCTATAATTAATAATGATCCAACACATCCCTGGGCAACACTGGACTGTGATCAAGGTGGTGTAGACAATATTACGGAATGTAACTTGGGCGCAGATCCATCGCAACCTGCTGACGATCCCTTTTGCTTACCTAATTTGTGTGAACAATCTGAACTGGATGAGATCGATCTTTGTGCTTACATCAATGCCAACCCGCTCGATTCTATTCGTTTTGCGGATTGTGATGGTGGTGGTCTTCCCAATTACTTAGAATGTATTTTCGGAAGTGATCTTAATGATCCAACAGATGACTGTAGTACAGCAATTGGAGCAAACATCAGTGTTTGTAGCTTCATAAATAATGATCCAGACCATCCATTTAGTAATCAGGATTGTGATAATGGTGGCATTAACAACTTTATCGAATGTTCCGTAAATCGGGATCCAAGAAATCCTAATGACGATTGTCTAGCAGCTATTGATGACACTATCAATATTTGTCAATTAATCGTATTTACAGTTGCTCACCCCTTGGCTACCAAGGATTGTGACAATGGCGGAATAGATAATTACACAGAATGTATTAATGGAAATGATCCTTTGGATTCCGAAGATGATTGCCTGTTAGCCGTAGACGAACAGATCGATATTTGTATGATTCTGGCAAACTCCCCAGTCTTTAGTCCCTTACAATTTGAGGATTGTGATGGTGATGGGGTAACCAACTCCAATGAATGTGCCGACACTACCAATCCTATTGATCCTTGCAGCTATCAAGATACTAGCATTACCTTACCCGTGACAGCCGACCAATCTGAATGTCTATCCACTTTTACTGATTTGTCTCCGGTGTCTACTATTGTTCCTGGTAACATTGCAGGAAGCTCATCGGTTGGATATGCTGTTCAGGTTACTGAATTGAATGGATTAGATACCGATGGTTCTCCTATTCAAGTAAGGATCCCTTCAGATCCTAGGTTTGTTTTTACCTGGGATCCCAATTTGATGAGTGTCGCATTTACTCAAGTAAATAATATTGATTGGTTATATCAAGGCAATGGCGGTGGTATTTTCCATACTTTCCGATATATCGGCAATGGTGGAGCAATGACTGCCAACCAGGTTACTGCCTTTGGTTTCCAAGCAGTCTACGATCCACAATCTACTAGTGGCCAAACAACCATAACCGCAACTATCGTCCCTTTTAGTGGCGGAGAAGACAATCTTTTTAACAACTCAGATTCGGAAAGACTGGTATACTTTGAATAGTAAAAAAACAATAGGATTTGGGCATTAGTGGCAATCAAATATCTGATCAACAGGTAATGAAATTAATGGGAATAACTAAGTGCTCAAGTGTCAAAACAACAGTTTTCTAAAGTCTGCTTCAGAAATATTCAATAACACAGTAGCTAACGGGGACAATACTTGTCACTCAAATGCAAAGTTCTTTCAGGGGCCATCCCCTGGCTTATTTCATACGCCAGCGGTCGCTCCCTTCCATGCTCGGCATTTGCCTCGGTACTACGCTCCTTCGTCACTACGCACTGCTGCTATCGCAGCACATTCCAGGCAGCTTGTCCGCCCCCAAGACATTAAAGCACTGAAAAGTGTGCTTTGAGCGCTGAGAGTGTGGCAGCTGTCAGCCCTGGATAAAACTCTGGTTGCCTACGGTAAAACCAAGTAAAACCCTAGGTATAGAATACTCAAAGTATGGCAGCTGTCAGCGTAGAACCGGGTAGAACCTAGGGGCTCGATACCCCCAGAAACTAGAGCCCTGCCTTCTGTTGCACAGCAGGCAGGGCTGAAAGTGCTACCTATAACATATATTATTACAACTATAAAAAAAACCTGAAAGTTCTGGTAGAACATTCAGGTTTTTGGAATCAGTATCGGAAATCAATTATCTATTTCCTATTAATCGTTCCATATTGAGTCTACTCCATATTTATTGTTAATTATTTAAGATAGCCGCATTCTTTCTCCACCGTCTCCATTTCTTTTTGGATTGCTCCAAGACATCATATATTGCTTTGGCCCAATAATTCCTGACGCCCGCACCTCCTGGTTTACCTTCCATCTTTTTGTGGAAGAGAATGTTACGGGTCCTAATGTCGAAAAAAGTAACATGAACTACTGCTCTGGAATTTTTCTTGCTGAAGCTTTCTACTATATACACCAGTCCAATACCTTCAGCAGCTTTTGAGTCATATTGTTTCACCATTTCAGCTACTTCCTCCTTGCTGACTGCGTATCCCTCATCATAAGTCACCAACTCATCAACATTGATCGTTTTGTTGGCATTAGTAACCGCCTTTAAGTCTTTTGCTACCAATACCTTAGAATAGTGCCTTGATAAATCATACTTGCTAGATTCTTCAATAAAAAGCCCGTTCCAACTTTGTGCATACCGCAGCTTTATATCCGCTGGAACTTTAACCCCCCCTCCTTGAATCAGTTTTACTTTTGAATAATCTAGGCCAAACCAAGTCATTCTGCTCTTAGTAAACACGTCTTCATAAGTATTTTGAGCATAAAATGTTGAGGAGGCAAAGATTAATATTATAATAGGTAATAACTTCATTTTACATCTTTTTTTGATCAAAAATTATTTGTTCCTTTATGATAAGACAATCGAAAACGTGTTTACCAGTACTGAGTCACCTTATTTTTCCTGAAATCGAAAAATTTAACAGGTTTTCTACTCATTTCGGGAAACATCAATTTTTGGATTTCCTTTTTTATGATGAAACTCAAACTTAGGTGTTACCTTTAGTTTTGCTTTAAACGTATCCCTTAATCATTTTGCAAATTCTTTGCCAGTATCCTTAGCAGCAATCTTGATCAGTATTTCATCCATACCAATCTAATTAGTGTATACTTCAACGATATAATTGAAAATATTATTGTCACTGTTCTTAAATCAATGGCGTGGTACTCTTGTATTAGATCATCTGCTGCTTTCTTCCTATAATCGGTCCTAGTCCTGTTATACGGCGACCACAGATACACTGCTCTAAGTACCGAAAACAAATATCTCCCGTATAAAACCCAAGTAATGGCAATGCTTCCATTCCCATTGCAGTAATCGTAACCTCTCCTGATTCTTCTTCTCTGGAACTTCTTGCCCTTCTTAGCTAATTTATTGAAGGTCAAATATAAGTCAATAATCATGGATTTATAAATTCTCAATTAGGAAACAATATAATGTAAGTTAAACAGCAGGTATCTACGCCCAATTATTGGAAATAAAACGCAAAATTGTCTATTTTGCAATATAATCTTACGGAATGCAACTACCACATCAGTTACCTGTTAATCATTTGGTACTATCAAAATGGCTCGATAGAACCATCAAATCTCCAATTTGGATTGACAACCTTGAGAATATGGGGATTGAAAAAGAATTGTTCATTGACACCTGTACCCAAATGTTCCGTGAGCTACCTCCTGATGCATATGATGTAAAACGTCAGCAAATCGAATGGTTGTTCCATAAATTTCCTGAAGATACTGAGGCCATTCAACAACTTTATAAGCCATATTACCTTGGAGAAACTACCATTTCCAACTTTTCCTCTTATTTAGACCGACTGTCAGATAAAGATCGACAACACTTTGACAGTTTTCAGCCTTGGCGGTGGAGAAGCGTTTCACAGTTCATTGCTCATCCAGATACCGGACAATTGAAAAGGGAACGGGTCGAGTCATTCGCTCAAGAGGTGGAAGTAAATGATGTACGTTCCTGGCCCAGAGTATTTAGCGAAGCCCCAAAACACCATGTCGACAATCCATTGTTCAAATCATTTTTGTTGACCATTGCCCGAAAGGTGCAAAAATTTTCACCCAAAAAAGTAAAAACTGTCCGGTTTGTAGTCCACTTTATGAGTGTAAAGGCTACCATACAAACTGCAGGAGATAATTCACCAGAAGGAGCACATGAAGATGGTGCCGACTTTATCGTTTCTGCATTGGTTATCAATCGTAGGAATCTTAAAGGAGGAGAAAGTCAAATCATCGAAAAATTTAAAGATGGGTCAAAAGAAATCATTTATAGTAGGATTCTACAACCAGGGGAGTTTGTCTTCCAGGCAGATACTGGTGACGAAAAAACATATGGCAATGACCTATGGCACCATGTAACTCCTTTCTTTGTGGATGCTGAAGACCAAGAAGAAGGCTGGCGCGATATAATCGGATTTGATATTAATATTGTCGAATAGTTTCCCCTATAATTTAATAAATCGCTTCTCAGTCATTTGATCTCTTGAAAACAGTCTCATAATGTAGGTTCCTGCTGGGAAGTGCTTTACTGTCACTTCTAATTGATCCAAGGCGCTAATCGCTTTTTGCTTTAAAACTAAACGTCCATCAATCGACTATATTTCTAAAGTGTAGAGTGACTGTAGCTGGAGATTTAGTAACTGTGGCATCAACAAGACATACCCGTTGTCCTTCATCTGAAAAATTGAAAGTGGCTTCAACTTGAGCAGTAGCAACTGTTGAGAAAAATATACCAAACAAAAGATAGAAAGCAGCATTCTTCATAGCACAATTAATTTATATTTAATATATTTAAATTTAAAAAAACTACAATATTGTAATGTGAAATTTTGTAGCCTTGGAGTCGATTACCCTAGGAGGTAACACTAAATTCTGAACTGATCACAAAAAGAACTACTGTTTTGCAGATTACATCAATTAGGGCGACAAAGTGGGTGTAGGTGCGGATCGCCGCCCGGTTGGTTGAATGCCGCTGAGTTGAGCTGGTGAGATGGCAAGCGGGGCAGCGTTTTGTAACACACGACCCACCGTAGAATAACGGATAACGCAGGTGGGATTGCCCCAAAAAATAACTAACTATAATCTCTACAATTAAGTCTGCAACCTAAGCATAAAAAAAGGCCATCTAAACAGATGGCCTTTCATTCTTAATATGTTAAGCAAATATTACTTAAAGTATACCAATGTTTCCGGATCCGCGTTGTTAAGGAAATTTCTTTCCCCACCACTCGTTGGAACAACAGTAGGAGACATTGTAGTTGAACCACTGGTTCCTTGTGGATCATATTGAGCATCAGCCAAACCGATAACGATCGGAACAGTAGTACCTCCTGGGAATACACCACCATTTCCAATATATCTCCAGGTATGAGTAATACCATTATCACCAAGATAGTTCCAATCAGGATTTGTAGCAGTATTCCAAGTGAATGCAAATCTAGGATCAGATGGCATTCTAACTGTTACAGGAAGAGGACCTGGTGCGTCTACACCATTCAACTCAATAACATTAATTGTTAATCCAATTGCAGTAACTCCTGCAATATTATTTGGAACCAAAGAGGAAGTCACTGTCATGTCTGGTTTCAAGTTAGCACAAGCAGACAGATCAGCAGTAACTGGCTCTGTGACACTTGTAGCTTCGAAGAAACAAGGATCTGAAGGATCTGTTCCGTCATTACATTCATCGCCATTTGTAGCACCGTCACCGTCACAATCAAGATTAGCTAATGGATCTGAAGGATCTGCATTAATAACAGCACAGATATCTGTATTGTTGTCTTCAGCAAGCTGACAGAAATCACAAGGTTCTTCTTGAACGATAACACCTGCAACGTCACTACAACCATTAGTGTCAGTAACAGTAACCATGTAGGAACCAATTGCAAGACCCATTGCTGTAGCAGTAGTCTGACTACCAGCATTGACATCCCATTGGTAAGTATAAGGAGCGGTACCAAAAGAAGGTGTAGCTGTTGCAGCCCCATCAGCAGTACCACCACAACTTACTTCGTCTGTATCAGTAAAGACGAATAAATTACAAACAGTAACGGGTCCCAATTCAGGGATTAGACACCATTGTACAAGTGTTCCATTATCTCCAGAAGCATCATCTACCACATTCAATATCCAGTCACCATCAATTGCTTCACCATCAAAATCGGATAGATTACCATCTGGAGTAAACACACCGATTGTAGGTGTACCACAAATAATTGCGGAAGCCGCTTCATCATCAAACTCGATTTCCATATCATCATTACCTGCACAGTTGTCAAATGTCAAATCAACTACAGTTCCTGAAGGACTAGTTAAAGTAACGTCTAAATCTCCAAGAAATGTATGATCAATTTTAACGATTACGTTCAAGTCAGCTACTCCCATACCAACACCACTTACTGTAATTGTGTCAGAAGGATCATTAGCATCATCAATAGTTGCTCCTGGTGAACTTGAGTAAGCATCACAATTCTCTGTAGGAAAAGTAAAACAAGCAGCTGGAGCTGTAAATAAATCAACCGTAGTTAATGTACAAGGAGCATCACCTGAGATACTTGCTGTAACCGATACAGGCAAACCATCTGCTAATAATCCAGTAAGTGTGATAGTCTGTGGGCTAGTTGTTATTGTAGCAGTTTGACCATTGACATCTAATGTACCAGAAGTTGCATCTGTATATTCAACAATTACCTCTTGAGTGTAAGTACCATTTAGAGTATCGCAGGTTGTTTGCGCTCCAAGAGTTAATCCAACAATAACACAAGGTATTGGTGTAGCAATGCATAAATCGAAGGTCTGACTACTAGTAGAAAAATAACTATAAACTCTTACATAATAGGTGGTTCCAATTGTTAAATTTGATAACGCACTTGAATTCGGATCACTACAACCAAGGGAAGTTAATGTTCCACAACTTCCTTCAAATACTTCATGAACCATATCAGTGCTTGTACCGACAACTGGTGTTATATTTGAGATATCAAAAGTATGATTCATACTTGTAGCAACAAATGAAAACCAAACATCAGCACTCGAACTACCAAATCCTAAACAGGTAGGTAATGATGTTGTTGCTCCCGCAGTAGTACCCGAATTTACTACAGCACAGGTATCGGTTGCACTTACAATCGCTGGCATTGCATCTGCACATTCATCATTAGCTGGCGGAGTAAGGCAGGATGTCGGTGGGATAAAAAGATCTGTAGAGTCCAATGAGCAATTTGTAGATGCAGAAAATTCTGCACTTACATCCACAGCCAAACCACTAGGTGTCAATCCTACTAAAAGAACTGTTTGAGGGCTACCAGTTATAGGGAATGATTGTCCATTGACATCAAGCGTTCCAGAACCTGGCTCATCATTGTAGGTAACAATAATTTCCTGAGAATAGGTATTTGTAACCGAATCACAATCTACGAGTGCTCCAGCAGCTAATTCTGTGATTAAGCAAGCGGAAGTTGTAGCACAAATCTCATAAGTTCCTGTTTGATTATTACCGAAATCCCAAGTTCTTAAATAGTAAGTTCCTGGTGTTAATCCAGTAAAGATAAATGGCCATCCACTAGCAAATTCTGTACAATCTTCTTCAACTAATGTAGCACATGGTCCTGAGTACAATGAAGCTGCGACACTGGTCCAAGTAACATTTTGAACATCGAAAACAACATTTCCAGAAGCTGGAACAGTAACTTCAAACCACATATCACCACCTAGATAGTCTCCACAACTTGGATCTGGTACACTTGAGTCAGTTGCACCTGTATTATCTCCAACTGTCCAAGTAGCACAAGTATCTTGCTGAACAGGTAAAACTTCAGCTATTGCACAGGAATCATTTGCAGGAGGAGGAGTACAGTCCATTGGAGCAATGTATAAATCTAGTGAGTCCAATGCACATGTTGCTGCATCTGAAAATTCAGCACTAACATCAATTGAAAGTCCAGTAGCGGTTAATCCTGATAATAGAACAGTTTGAGGGCTAGTTGTGATCGCAACTGATACACCATTAACATCAAGCGTTCCTGTTGTTGGGGCATCGTTGTATGTAACAACTATTTCAACTGAGTAGGTATTTGTAACAGGATCACAAGCTGAAAGCGTTCCTACCGCTAATTCTGTAATAGAGCAATCTGTTGTATAAGCACAAAGCTCAAACGTACCAACGTCATTATTAGAAAAATCCCACACTCTTAAATAGTAAGTACCTGGAGTAAGTCCTGTATTAATTGATGGATAATCCGAGTTAAAAGTAACACAACTGACTTCAGTTAATGCTCCACAAGTACCTGAATATAATGCTGAAGAAGCATTAGACCAAGAGACATTTTGAACATCAAAGAAAATATTTCCAGATGCTGGGACTGTAACTTCATACCATAAATCACCACCTGCATAAGTACTACAACTTGGATCTGGTACACTTGAACCAGTTGCACTACCGTTATCTCCAACAGTCCATGTTGTACAGGCATCTTGCTGAACAGGTAAAACCTCAGCTATTGCACAGGAATCATTTGCTGGAGGAGGAGGAAGAGAACCAATACAAAGATCGAAAGTCTGACTACTTGTACTCCCCCAACTATGAACTCTTACAAAGTATGTTGAACCTACTGTTAGTCCGCTGATGTCACTTGTATTAGGATCAGAGCATCCTAGAGATGTCAACGCTCCACAAGTACCAGAGAAAATTTCATGTCCCATGTCAGTATTTGTACCTGCAACTGCAACTACGTTTAGTACTTCAAAAAGATGTGTTGTGTCTGTAGCTACAAATGAGAACCAAACATCATCATTTGCAGTACCAGTGCATCCTGGTAGCGTTTCAGTAGCTAATAATGTTGTTCCTGAAGCAACAGTTCCGCAATTTAGATCTGCATTAACAGATACCATAATAGGAGCTGCACACTCATCATTTGTTGGAACCATAGCTGGAGGCACTAAAGCTACATCCAAACAGAAATCAGTAAAGTCGGGCGCACCCCAACTAGCAACTACGATGTAATAAGTAACTCCGGCTGCCAATGGTGTTGTAGTAGCTATACTTAAGTCAGCTGTACTGCTAGCATTGTCTACTGAGGTAATACAATTTGGTCCATTAGCAGGGCAGTTATCAATGATAAATACACCAGCATAAGTTTGAGTAAGACTACCTAAATCCACTTGAATAGCGTTGACACCGTCCCCGACGATAGAAAACCAATATTCGTCATCATTGTAGAATCCTACACAAGGATTAGTAGGAGCTGATCCATCACCTGGAAAGTCTCCAACTTGTCCCATAGAACTTCCACATTGCTGTGTGCCTACTGTTATCGGTACAGCAGTAGCGCAGGTCGCCTGACTAAAGCTTTGCTCGTAACAGAATAAAAGGGCAAGCGTAATAAATAAGTAAAGAATTTTTTGCATTGGTCGATAATTTTGATTATAAATGTGTTGATTAAAAAATGTTAACATAAAGTTAACAAATATTATCAAAACTCTTGAATTTATTTACCTTTATTTCCTGTCAATTGATTCATTATCAACCATTGTGATACGTGTGTCATTGACTGTGAATAGGTTTGCATTTGATTCACAATTATTGGATAAGTTTTATTATAGTTCGTAATGTCCTTATTTAGATATTTATACGTACTATATTCTCCATCATTACGAATTACTACAAATAATTTATGGTTTAATATTCCGTATTTATTGTCTGCGCTAAAATAGGCGAATGGTCTATTTTCTTTAAATAAATCAATTCCCAGTGTATTATTTACATATGGAAGATTAAGTAGTCCCATGATAGTAGCATACGTATCAAGTTGCAATCCCAACTTACCATAGGTCTTTGGTGTCTCAAACAACGCAGGGCAATATACTAGAAATGGTGTATGGTGATAAGACAAGGGCATATCGTAAGTCGAATGTACATACTGACCGTGATCCGCTAATATGACAAACAGTGTTCGGTCAAACCACGCTTCCTTCGAGGCTTTCGCGAAAAACTGTTGAAGCGACCAATCGACGTACTCAATAATTTGCAAGTTGGGCTTCAGATCACGAGGTTCATAGGGCAATCCTTCTGGAATGATATAAGGAACGTGATCACTAGTTGTCATAAAACTAGCAAAAAACGGCTTTCCCTTTTGGTGCATTGCGTTAAGGCGTGGCACTGCAAAATCAAACATATAGTGATCAGGAACGCCTAGTGTGCTCATCACTTGTTCTTTAGGAAAATCGCCCTTGGAAATAATCGTTTCATAGCCATTCGAACTGAAAAAACCCGCTACATTATCAAATTGAGGATCATGTGTCATGAAGTGAATCGTCTGATATCCTTTATCTCGCAAGGTATTGGGGAGTCCTGTATATTGTGGTATGGTCACCACGTCCATCAAATGTTGTCGCATCAGTGCTGGATAGCCATAAAGTGTGGAGTACAAACCATTGAAAGTATGAATCCCCGCGGTGTATACGCTATCAAACGTCTGACTCACAGTGGCCAAACTATCAAGAAATGGCGTCAGTTTTAAGGGATGTCCGTATCGTCCCATCTTTTGAGCCGACATCGATTCTAGCATAATGACAACAACATTTAGCTCGTTGGGCAGGGTATCAGGCACTACTTTCCTGGCGATTGGAGACTTGTAAATCGTATCCTTAATATTCAAGTACTCCCTTACGTTATCAATCGCTACCTGATCATCCATATAGCGGAGCACCTTGTTTTCTGGTTTCCGATCATCCAACCAACTTCTTATAAACGTAAATACAGGATTTAGTCCTAACTGATTGGGCAAGGCGTAATTTGAAAAGGAAGCGGTACCCACTCTTATCGGTGATTTTTGTTCAATTCGCCCCCTAATTCCTAGGAAGGTAATCCCCATTGTCAATAGCGAAACTAGCAAAATCTGTTTCCAATTGTTGGGCTTTACTGTTGGCTCCAGAATAGCAATACGCCAGTGTTTTAATACTCGAAAATACACGAATACAAAGCAAAAGAAAGCCAATATCATAAGGACATAAGCGGCATTGTCCATTATCATTGACACTACAAAATCAGGTGTACTAAACCATATTGTGGCGACTGTAGTGAGGTGATCTGCAAAGTATCGAAAATAAGGGATATTGATAAATGTAATGGCAAATACAATTGTATACAATATACCAAGTAAGGTTACAATCATTTGATAAAAACCACGCTTTTCAATTTTGAATAAGGCAAGTAGTGAGAGCAACACCAGCGGAACTGCAAGTAGGTATCCAGAGATCACCGTGTCAAATCGCCATCCCATAAAGAATGATTTAGCCATTAATCCAATCCTTTCTCCTTCGGGTAAGTCAAGGTAGCGTTCCCATTGCGTAGCGAATAATGCTAATCTTCCAATAGTAAATACAAGAATACCAAACAAGTATACTCGAATGAAGAATTTGATATGTTTTGGAAGTCTAATAATGGTTGAATTGCATTGAGTTGTATTAGTAGCACACAAATATAACTGATATCTTGTCAACTCCTAGGAGGAAATCAGGAATTAATGCTATTCAACAAATCATTTACATCAATAGATTTAGAACATTCAAATGTGCCAATTTTACAAGATCGCTTTCCATGCAGGCCACATGGACGACAGGCTAATTCTTTGTGAGTCTCCACTACGCTACTGTTGTCGGAGAGCGGCGTAAATCCAAATGCGGGAATCGTAGAGCAGAATACGGCAGTCACTGGTGCGTTTAGGGAAGAGGCTAAATGAAGGGGTGCAGAGTCATTGACATAGTTCATTACAGCACCTTCCATTAATGCAGCAGATTGCAGCAAACTAAGTTCTCCAGCAAGATTGGTCATGCTAGGATGAATTGATTGCTTACTGATGAATTCGCAAGCAGCATGATCCCCTTTTGCGCCAAGCAGATAGACCGTTGTCCCCTTCAATCGGTTGATGAGTTCGACCCATTTCTCAGCAGCATGTTGCTTGGTATACCAGACTGATGTTGGTGCGATGCACACATATTTGGATTGCTGGAAAGATTCTATTTTCTGGTAGTCGGATTTGTTTGGATAAAGCTTAGGGCGTTGAGGTGTCTCATCACTGATTATCGGTGTTGTAAGACTTAGGATACGGGTGACCTCATGTGTGTGATCTCCAATCTGATGACTGATTCTGTGGGTGAACATTACTGCCCAAGGATTTTTATCGTATCCAATACGGTATTGGGCTTTAGAGGCGGCTATCAATAAACCTGAGGAGAAAAATCGTTGCAAGTTAATCACTGCATCGTAATGCGAACGTCTAATTTGTGCGGTTAGTTTATAAAGATTGCGGTACTTACTGCTTGTTTTATCCCAAATCAGTAATTGATTGATGAAGGGGTGATTTTGGAACAATGACTCATTGCCTTTTCTTAGCAGAAAATCGATTTGCGCTTTAGGAAAATGGTGGTGCACTTTTTCAAGGAGCGCTGTGGCTAATATCACATCACCAATAAACGCTGTTTGGATGACTAATATTTTATTCAGCTGAAGTTCTGTTGATTGCATGATTTGAGCATAAGCGACTGGCCGACTAAGCAGTTTGCTTGATACGTTCCATAGCGTATTGGTAAGCGATTTCTAGTTGTTCCTCTTGAGTCAAATTGGTATTATCTAGTTCAATAGCATCGCTAGCTTTGCGCAAGGGGCTGTCTTCTCTTGTAGAGTCAATATGATCACGATGTAATAAATTGGCCAACACATCTTCTTCAGAAATTTCTATACCTCTAGCGATTAATTCATCGTAACGACGCTTCAATCTCACATTCTGGTCGGCGGTAAGGAACAGCTTGAGTTCGGCATCTTTAAAAACTACGGTACCGATATCTCTCCCATCCATAACAAACCCGCGCTCTTTCGCCATTGCTTGTTGTTGAGCGACCATTGCTCTTCTAATGAGGGGTACGGCAGCCACCTCACTAACTTTTTCTGATACAGGCATTGTTCTGATTTCATCTTCAACGTCTTCCCCATTAAGGAAAGTTCTGTTTCCATTTTTGCCAGGACGAAATTGAATTTGGATAGCATATAGTGCTTTTTGAATGGCAGCTATATTATTAAAGTCCATATTATGACGAATGAGAAAAAGGGTTGTTGCTCTATACATTGCACCAGTATCAACATATCCGTAGCCGAGTTTAAGCGCTAGTGCTTTGGCTAGTGTACTTTTACCTGTGGAGGAAGAACCATCTATGGCAACGATGATTTTGTATGCAGAGATCATGCAAGCAAATATAGGTAAATAGGAAACTTAAATTTAATCTTCTACTCAAAAAAATTAAAATAAATTTTTAGCCGGAAAGATATGTGGACACCAATACTAAGTCTAAAAAGTTACCTACTACTTGAAAGAATTGTTGTTTATACTCAATAAACAATGCAATTGGTGTAAGCCGGATTGTACATTTTGAACCCAAAAACTAATTCCTAAGGTGATGATCCAGCATTAATTCCCTTAGCTCAATTTCTCTACGATATGTTCCCACAATTGTTCATAAGGAATAATTTCAAGTTCAGTAATTAGACCTCTATATTTAAATTTGGTTTCCTTAAGACGCGTCAGGTATTTGTCCTTATTTGTCATTTTATCCAAGTTGAAATCGGCTTTCACCAATTGTTGTAACAAATAGATAAACTGAATGGCTCTGAAGTACTCTTCTTTCTTTAATTGTCTATTGGCGTAGCTTTTCAATCTATCAATTCGTTCTGCTGCTGTATTTTTCCCATTCATATTAAGAAAGAACAAGATTTGAGCTGTTACCATTAGAATTGTAAAGGCACGTTGTTCTTTTGGGTATAAGATGGGGTCATTCAGAAACCTTGAAATCCTAAAGTTCTTTTTACGTTGTGCTTGATAAATGGGGTTACTGTTATTACTTTCAATAAGATAATTAGTATAGATTTCGTAAATCTTCCATTTCTCTTTTCGAACGCCAGTTATTTTTTTGTATTTTGAATTACTAGTAGCTTTTTCAAATATTGCTAGTGCTCTAATATAGTTTTTGGTATGCATTGCGAGCAGGAAGTAATACTCCATAAACTCAAACCAGGTATTGCTGCCTGCTGGAAAAGATTTAAGGCATTTCTCAGCATTCTCAAACCCTTTGGCACTATCTTGTAAGTGAAGATACGCTGACATCTTTTTTAACTGGAAAGTGGCTACTTTATCGTCTTGGTGGTACTGTGGACTCTCTTCTATGTACTGTTCAGCGTTTTCGCATACTTCGAGGGCATTGGGGTAATCGGCTAGCATTTCGTAACGGTATGCCCAAACAAGATACATATTATACATAACGATTGGAGAATCATAAATTTCGGACAATCCAACTAAGGCATCACAATAAATATCAATCTTCTCCTTTAAATCAGTATTCTTGGAAGCGGGTTTATAATAATTCATAAATACCCGCTGATATAATTCCTCAGATCTAATTTCTGCATCGAGAACGTTTTGGAACTGTTTACTATACTGGTCATAAACTTCGTAATCTTTTTCTTCACCAATTTCAGCACAGTTTTTCCTTAATATTCTGGAGCAATTGACAATAACGTCAGCAAACTTAAATCTTAAGGCAGTGGTCAAAATTTGTTTGGCGAGTGTAGAGGCGGTATTCGTAGCATTATTAGAAATTAGAATTTTAACCAATGTCCAATCTTTATTACAAGAATAGTAGGCTCGATCATAATTTGAAGTAGAAGGTAAATTAACATCAAGAAAAAATAATGTGTTGAGTAATCTCTTTTTAAACCTTGATTTTAATTGTCTGTATCGATCATCTGTAGGAATACAACTATATAAAAAGGAAGCTGCATCTCTGTCATTTTTAAATTTTTGAGACATTAATGCTTCATAGAACTCATTAAATTTACTGTTTTTATGTTTTAAATTGTGTTCATTAAAAATTTCAATTTTTTTAACTTTTTTCTTAGTTACAATCTTTGAAATTTCTATTAGATTTTTCATTTGACTTCTTTTTTATGCCTAATTAAAGTTAATCTCTTTTTTATAAAAATACAAATAGCAATGTCACAAACTTTGAATTACAATCCTATACTTTCCACCAATGTACAATAATTCCAATCCACAATAAACTATAATTCTACGATTTAAGCAAATAAAAATATATCAATTCTTATTGACAAACTTTTTAACACTAAATCTATCCGGCTAAATTAGTGACATCGTTTTTTAACAACTTACTGCAAATAAACAGATTAAATAACTTATAATTCTCACTTTCTTTTACTTCTAACAATGAAATCGTAATTTATGAAATCTGTGACATCTGAATACCTATTTTCATACGCTTTTCTTAAAAATATGTTTCTAAATTTCTTAATTTTCACCATTACCTAGCTAATCCTATACAGTTTAGTAGTTAAAGGATGCTGATTTTGTAACCACTACCGCAATTTTTCGTAAATTTGTACCAAAAGAAAATCAGTATGCAAGATCTAAGTATAAAGAGCTCCGAACACTTCATTCAACTTGAGGATAAGTATGGAGCACATAACTATCATCCATTACCAGTAGTACTCTCAAAAGGCCTAGGTGTTTACGTTTGGGATGTTGAAGGCAAACAGTACTTCGACTTCCTATCTGCGTACTCTGCAGTCAACCAAGGACATAGTCATCCACGAATAGTAAAGGCGTTAGCTGATCAAGCGGCAAAATTGGCCTTAACATCACGCGCATTCTATAATGATATGCTTGGACAATGTGAAAAATACATGTGTGATTACTTCGGTTATGACAAGGTTCTAATGATGAACACCGGCGCAGAAGCTAATGAAACAGCTATCAAGTTAGCGCGTAAATGGGGATATACCGTAAAAGGCATCGAAAGCAATAAAGCTGTGATTGTGGCAGTGGCGCATAACTTTCATGGTAGAACCACCACGATTATCTCTGCAAGTACAGACCCTGTGTCTACTGCCGGATTTGGACCGTATATGCCTGGATTCCAGGTAGTCGATTACAACGATCTGGAAGCCATTGAAGAAGCTATCAGTAATCCGAATGTGTGTGGACTGTGGATCGAGCCGATTCAAGGAGAAGCAGGTGTGATGGTACCACATGAAGGATACCTTAAAGGATGTGACGATCTTTGTCGTAAGCACAATGTCCTCCTAATGATGGATGAAGTGCAAACTGGTGTCGCAAGAACTGGAAAAATGCTGGCCTCCGACTACGAAGATGTGACGCCTGATATCCTGATTCTAGGAAAAGCAGTGTCTGGTGGTTTATATCCAGTCAGTGCAGTACTGGCAAGAGATGAAGTGATGCTGACTATCAAACCAGGTGAACATGGTTCTACTTATGGTGGCAACCCAATCGCTTGCGCTGTTGCCATGGAAGCCCTTCAAGTAATCAAGGACGAGGGATTGATGGAGAATGCGGCACGTCTAGGAGATATCTTCAGAGATCGTATGAATAAAATGATTGCAAAAACCGATCTTATCAACCTAGTTCGTGGAAAAGGGTTGCTAAATGCCATTCTAGTCAATGATACTGAAGACAGTTCTACCGCTTGGGATATTTGCCTGAAACTAAGAGATAATGGGCTACTAGCAAAACCGACACATGGCAATATTATTCGGTTTGCCCCACCACTAGTGATGACTGAAGAGCAATTGCATACTTGCTGTGATATTATTGAAAAAACGATACTCGAATTTCAAATTGACGCTTAACACGATATAGTAGATTTGAGCCGGCATAGCGGTCTGGCGTATGCTGCTTTTGCAGCAGTGCGAACGTAGTGAGCACCGAGCAGACCTGCGAGTACAGAAGGGCGCGACGCAGATAGGAAAAGTCTTGTTGTCACAAGACTTTTCCTATCTGGGGATGCCCCAGATAAAAATCAATTTCCATCATAACCTGTAACGAGAATGACTGTAAATGATAAACAGAAACAAGCGCTGAAGTCTATTTGCAATGCGTTTATTCCTGGATATAAAGACAAGGAGGATGCCTATTGGAAACGGTCGGCAACTGATATGAATCTGGATGAAATCATTCTGGAATTGTTAGCTAAAACCCCAGTAGAACAACAAAAAGATTTTGAGAATATCTTGAATTTGTTAGCAAGCCCGATGTTGGGACTAACTTGGCTGGGACCATTGAAGCCAGTTTATAAACTGACACCAGCTCAGGCAGAAAAAATGCTACAAAGTTGGGCTACAAGCCGTTTGGAACTGCTTAGAAGAGCCTTTGGATCATTGCGTAAGCTAGTCAGTTACTTGTTTTATGGGTATTCGACAGATACACTTGACAATCCCAATTGGGAAGCAATTGGCTACCCAGGACCAGTGGACAGAAGTGCCAGGCCTGATTTACCACTGAAAACGCTTGAAATTAGTAGCGACACCACACTTTCTTGTGATGTTGTAGTTGTAGGTAGTGGATCAGGTGGCGGCATCATGGCAGCAGAATTGAGTAAGGCAGGATTGGATGTCATTGTAGTAGAGAAAGGCCCGTTTGTACAGCCAAATGACATGAATCAGAAGGAATTTCCCATGATCAAGCGATTGTTTGAAGGCATGGGATTGGCGGCTTCTAAGGATACCGCAGTGTCGATATTGGCAGGAAACTGTCTGGGCGGAGGAACAGTCGTCAATTGGGCGGGAATGTTTAGAACACCCGACTATGTGCTAGACGAATGGTCTACGCTACACGGGAATCAACAGTTTGCGGATTCCGAATATCAAAAAATATTTGAAACAATAGAAGCACGCACCTCCGTTCACAAGGAGCCAGTTGTTCTTAATCCACTGGATAACATCTTGATTGACGGATGTAAAACGCTTGGGTATAACCATGGCGTTATTCCTAGAAATTATAGATTGTCTGAAGACATGTCGAAGGGTTCACTTCACTATAGGAGTCAAGGGTATAGTACACTTGGAGATCGGCAATCAGATAAGCAAAGTGGCCTTGTTACCTTTTTGCAGGATGCTTACCAAGGTGGTACCAAACTAATTGCGGATTGTTATGTAGAGAAAGTGCTTACAGAAGGTGGCAAAGCCAAAGGCATCCAAGGCGTTTATCAGAAGAATGGTAAGCAGTATGCACTGAAAATCAAAGCGAATCGTGTCGTTGTGTCGGCAGGTTCACTGCATTCCCCAGCAATATTAATACGAAGTGGATTACGGCATGCTGAGATTGGTCGAAACTTATATTTGCATCCAGTAGGGTTAGCAAGCGCCTTGTATGACAAACCCATGGAAGCTTGGTATGGTCCAATGATGGCAGCAGTTTGTAATGACTTTACGAAATTAGATGGGAATTATGGGGTAAAGATCGAGACACCACCGTTTCATAGCGGTCTTTTTGCAATGGTTTCGCCTTGGTATGATGCACTGCAACACAAGCAGGATATGCTCAGTCTCAAGAACCAGGGCATTGTGTTTGGTATGGTGAGAGACAAGGATTCGGGATATATAAAACTGTCTAAACAAGGATTTCCGGAGGTTCATTACAGACTCAGCAAGTACGATTTGAAGCACTTGATTAGAGGTTTGCAAGAAAGTACAAGAATACAAGTAGCTGCTGGGGCAAAACAAGTAACTATCGGGCATAATCAACGAATCAGATTTGACGCAACAAGTGGTAATGTAGAAGACTTTTGTAAGCAGATGGCTGAAAAACGCTGGGCACTCAACGATTTTTCGGTTTATAGCGCCCACCAAATGGGGACTTGCAGAATGGGTGATGACGCCAAGCGACATCCTGTAAAACCAAATGGAGAAACCAGGGAAGTCAGTGGGCTGTATCTAGCAGATACCAGCGTATTTCCTACTTGTACAGGTAGTAACCCCAGTTTATCTGCGATGGCAGTATCTTATTATGTTGCAGGACGTATCGTAGAAGAATATAAAACCTAAACGACAATCAAATTATTCAGCAAATTCCATTTAACTTCACCAAATCACACAAACCCATTTTCATATGTATGCGTACACCCTTCAACAACCAATAGGTCTAGAGCAATTAAAGCCTTCAGAACACCCCACACCAAAACCCCAACGCAATCAGATCCTAGTGAACTGGAAAGCGACATCACTTAATTTTCATGATTATATGGTAGCCACAGGCAAGATTCCAGTCCAAGAAGGCATGATTCCGATGTCAGATGGTGCAGGAACAGTTGTTGAGGTTGGACCTGATGTCACACTATGGAAAGCAGGAGATTCCGTAATGAGTCTTTTCTTTCCTAATTGGCACACAGGAACAGCGACAAGAGATAAGACATCAGCCATTAACGGAGAAACTCATCCCGGATGTGCGACACAATATCAAGTGCTGCCAGAAACCGCAGTCACTCGAATGCCTAACGGCTACAGTTTTGAGCAAGCGGCTACCCTACCCTGTGCTGCTGTTACTGCTTGGCGCGCCTTGATGGTAGAAGGGAACCTACAAGCCGGAGAATCTGTTTTGGTGGAAGGAAGTGGTGGTGTATCCATTTTTGCAATGCAGCTAGCAAAAGCGGCTGGTGCAGCAGTGTTTGCTACATCTTCCAGTCAAATAAAGGCCGATCGACTCAAAGTATTAGGAGCAACAGCCACTGTCAACTATAAGGACGACGAACGCTGGGGCCGAACACTCTACAAAATGACAGGCGGGATCGACCATGTGCTTGATGTTGGGGGTGGTTCTACCTTCCGGCAATCAGTTGAGGCAGCTAAGATCGGAGGTCACATTTACTCTTTTGGAATCTTGGGAAGTCCGAAAGGCGAAGTACTGTTTACAAAGTTGTTTTTCAAGCAATTACGGGTTTCGGGCATCGCAGTCGGTAGTCGTGAAATGCAAGAAGAAATGATTCGAGCATTGGAGGTGAACCAAATAGCACCTATCATTGATAAAGTCTTTGGATTAGAAGAATTGGGTGCTGCGTTCAAACATCAGGAATCTGGTAAGCATTTTGGGAAGATTGTGGTGCGTTTGGAATAGTGGATGGGGTTTTATTTTTATATCGTTGGCACCTACCGCTCACCTGGGAACAAATAGATAGGGGGTTGTGAACGGACGTTAACTTGGTAGCACTTTCAGGACTACGATTGGTATGGAGGGACATTTTTGTGTCCAAGGGTTTTACCTTGGGCTGACTGATGCCATACTTTCAGTATTCAATTCACTTTAAACAATTTAAAAAATAACTATATTGCAGCCTTGTTAAAACAGACACAGCAATTGAGCACGCTATGAAAAAGAAGAGCAATAAGCCCGCAGGAAATCAGAAAAAAAGTACGACTGCTAAGTCCAAAAAGAAAGCCGCTAAAAAGACCATCAAATCAATAAAGATGGACGCGCCATTGGTGAATCCGCTCTTTGTCATGATTGGGTTAGCTGTTTTGGCGATTATCACCTATTTCCCTTCCTTCAACAATGGCTTTGTAAACTGGGATGATCCGCTCTATGTCTACGATAATCAGCGCGTTCTCAATTTCAATTTCTCTAATTTCCTTGCCATGTGGGATCTATTCCCAGAGAAATACCTGGCTGCCAACTATCATCCTTTGACTGAGGTTTCCCTAGGAATAGATCAGATAATCTATGGAGGGAAGCCGTTTGGATTTCACCTCACCTCTACCCTATTTCACGCTGCTAATTCCGTATTAGTATACCTGTTAGTCGTTCGGCTTTTAAAGGGTAATCAGATCGCTGCAATCATTGCCGGGGTGTTATTTGTAGTACACCCGATGCGTGTGGAATCTGTTGCTTGGATTGCGGAGCGTAAGGATGTCTTGCATGTATTCTTCTTTTTGTTAGGAACGCTACAATACCTAAAATATATAGATACAGGCAAAGTCAAAAAGCACTTGATCTTTGTATACTTACTGTTCCTCTGTTCCTTGTTGTCAAAGGCACAGGCAGTCACTTTCCCAGTGATTCTATTGCTGATTGATTATATGAGAGGGCGGCGGGATTTTGTAAAAGCAGTAATTGAGAAAGCACCTATGTTTATTATGTCACTACTGTTTGGTATTTTGGCCATTCACGCTCAGCGTGCTGCTGCTGCAGATACTCTGGTATCCGTTCAGAATTGGCAACGTCCTTTTACAGCAAGTATGGCGCTACTCATCTACTTGAAAAAACTATTTATCCCAACTGGCTTGTGTGTACTGCACGAATATCCCTTCAAAGGGGGTATGCCAATGCAAGCTTACTTCTATCCTGCGTTACTTGGTTTTGTAGGGTATTTGGGTGTGATTTACTATGCATTCAAGAAGGAAAAGACAGTTTGGGTATTCGGGTTGTCATTTTTCCTGATCGCAATCTTGCCTGTCCTTCAGTTTTTGACGGTTGGCGCTGTGTTATGGTCAGAACGCTACACTTACTTGCCTTATGTTGGCTTATTTATGTTGGTAGGCTATGCTGTTTCAACGCTTAAAGATCATCCTAAACTTGCTTCCTACAGTAAGATCGCCTATGGCCTAGTGGGACTGGTCTCAATTGGCTTTTTATTGATGAGCTGGCAGCGGATTGAGGTGTGGAAGGACAATCAGACTTTATGGGATCAGGTTCGCTCGATTCACCCGAACAACATGACGCCATACGCTAATCTCGCTTCTCACCACACTGATTTGAAGGACTGGGATTCTTGCATCAAGTATGTAGATATGGGATTAGAACGTAGGCCTAGGTTCGCTCGGCTCTATCCTATGAAGAGTTTTTGTCAGGTTCAGAAAAAAGACTTCCAGGGCGCACTCCAAACCATCAACACTGGCTTGAGTTATGCGCCTAACGACAATCGTTTGCTAGTTAGTGCTGGAGACAGCTACATGAGTCTTCAAAATTATGACAAAGCGATTGAATTTTATACCAAGTCGATCCAACAAGGCAAAAGTTTAAAGGCATACGCCAATCGTGGAACGCTTTACTCCAACAAAAAGCGAAAATACAAAGCTGCTGTCAAAGACTTTGATGAAGCCTTAAAAATTGACCCCAATAATCTGACGGTACTACTGAATATTGCAGTGACACATCTCCAAATACCTGGTAACTCACAAAGTGCTGTTAAGCATGCTGATAGAGCTGTCAGACTCTTCCCTAATGACGGCAGGGGCTGGTTGATGCGTGCTAGGGGCAACGCTGGTCTTGGGAAATATGGACCTGCAATCAAAGATGCGCAAAAGGCAAAATCTTTGGGTGTCGCTCAGGCAAGTAAGTATTTGCAAGAATGGCAGGGGAAATAATGATTAATGATTAATGTTGAGCTTACTCCGAAAAGTCGATTTTGGTCAAAATCGAGGCTGAAAGAATTTTAGAGCCGCAGTTAACTCTTGTTAATAGCGCTACATCCTGTAAATAAAAGATAGAGCGAGGACTTTAAAATTCTTGAAAACGATGTGGTCCGACATTTCGGGTTTAAACAAAAAAGGACTTTCCGGAGTGGACTCAATGTTTAATGTTTAATTATTGACGTAAAGGGGTGATAATTTTCTATAGGTGTTTGCCATGTTGTTTTAGGTTTTTGTGAATAAGTTGAATGCATTTCAAATTGAAATAAATCAATAGTATTGTGATTTAAAGCTGCTCCGATCAATAATAGGGTCGGCCTACCTTTCGTTGTGCAGCAGGCAGGCCTACCTTGATTTGCTTTTTGCTAACACCCTTTAAAAAGAAAAGACATCAGCATCTTTAAAGTCAATCTCACAATGATTAATTATGACGCAATACACGTGGTTAATGATAGCGTAATAAACTTGAATTAATCACTCAACACTAATCATTAATCACTGTTATTTCGGTCCAAATAAGCCAGATTTGCCTTTGCGGTTGTCTAGGATTGGGTTGGGGCGGGGTGCTTCTTCCTGAGTTTGTGTGTACAAGCGTTCTACAGGGTACCAGAGTTTATCTTTTAGCTCTAGACCGCGATAACTTCCATCAGGAACCATTCCAAAGCCTTCTTGTTGGTAGGGACTAGGAAAAGGGATTAGGTTGTCATAGACGATCATCTTGAGTTTCTTGTCATAATTTAAGCCAATGGAGCTAGAAGGACTGTAGGTAAGGATAAACCGGTTGACGGTTTCCATCACTTTGCCATTTGCTTCACGGGTCACGAAAATTGGTGCACCGAAAGAGGGCTTTCCTTTCTTAAAACTGAGCACGTCAATCAGTTTTTTGCGATTTTGCAAATCATTGGCATCAAAGCCGAATAGTAAGTAGTACTTTTTTCGTTTTATTTTAACTTCGTGCAGGTTATAATACAAGGCACCAAACCACTTATCTGCGGTGAGTACTTCCCGCTGTGGTGCCATTACGCTTTCTGAATTATCTTTTAGTTTAAAAAGTTGTGGTTGTTTACCATTGGTTTGGACATGACCGAAATAGTGATATTGGTTGGAGTTTTGGCAAATCTGCCAGGTAATGACCCGAAACTCTCTTTTTGGGGAATAGAGAATTGAGATGGTTTCAATAGACTCAAATGGATGTTCAAAAGAACCAGGAAGGCTTAGTGCTTCTTCCAGTAAAGCTGCAAATTGTTGATGCGCCTCATTTCGAGTTTCAAACAACGAATCCCGGATCATTGCAAAGCTGAATACACGCATACTGTCTTCTAGTTTCGCAATACGCTCTCCTTCTAACGGAAATGCCTGAGCACTGTTTGCTGACAGGAACAATACGCTTAACAAAACCAGAATTACAACAGATAACTGTTTACTCATTACTTGATGATTTGTAGAGGAGGTTCCAAAATAGTGCCATAGTAGCAGTAAAAGTAATAGATAGTGATTAAATAACGAAGGAGAGTTTGAAAAATTGTGTATAAATTAAGATGGGTATTGGGTATTGGCTGTTAGGTATTGGCTGTTGGGTAGCAATCAGATCATTGAAGCAGACACGCCCAAAAGCCAAATCCCAACTAGCCAAATCCTAAATAAAAAACACCTGCCAATCCTGACAGGTGCTTTGATTACCAACAATCAAACAAATATGGGAGTCTTTTGAACTCCCTTAACTACACAACTAATTTATATTGATTCTTTTAGTAGCACTAAAGCCATCTTTCTTGATCGAAATCTGATAAATGCCTGAAGGCAAGTCATTTGGTGTGAAAGATGTCTGCTGAGATACTGACGTTTTTTCAAAAGTAGACTGATGTACTGTGCGTCCAAGTGCATCTGTCATCGTAAGATCGAAGGTGCCTGTGATCTCATTATCGATCGAAATTGCAATTGGTTCATTGGAAGCTACTGGATTTGGGTATAGGGCCAAATTAGAAGTGTTTTGTTCAACTAGATCATTGACATCTGTTTGAATTGGCGTAAACTCCATTGTCATTTGAGTGGCATCAACAATACCACCGTAATGACCAGCCCAGAATTCCTGGTCATAACCACCATGTTCAACAAAGACTTGTCTAAGGCCAGTGCCATAGTTCTCAAAAGTTGATCCTATTTGTTGCCATGTGGACAGCCCTCTAATTGTACCTGAATCGTAACTAGTTATCACGTTGCCAGAAGCATCTCTCAGTTCAATCTTCATGTTGTGATAATCAGCAATTCCGACTCCTGTACCGCCATCAAGCCCAATAAAAAACTCCCAAATGGTTATCTTAGGTTCCGTATCCAGTTCCGCTGCAGTATATCCTAGACTCATTAGGTCTACTACTTGGCTTTTAGTACATTGGTCAAAAGAGGTCTGCCAACCTGGCCAAAAAGTATTTGCGGTAGACCAACCATCTCCGCCATTTTCGGTTACATTCCAGCCTGCAAGGTCTCCAGTTCCGTCAGAAGCATAAAGGAAGTGATTACCAACGACTAGGCAAGCTGCGTCCATGACGACTCCAACAGTTTGAGTTTGGTCGTATTCGGCATCCGCTCCAATTCTGTTGACTCTAACTTTTCGTAATCCGGGGCCGTAATTTACAAAAGAATGAGTGTTTTGAGACCAGTTGACCCCATTAGTTGTTAGGTATCCACTTGAAGCATGAGTGGCAATTATGTTGTCATTCACATCAAGTAAGGTAACCTCAAATTTGTATAAATCCATTGAATCCGGTCCTGAACCTTTGATCCAATCTGCATATCTAACTACAGGAGCTTCATCTAAATCTGCAATTGTATAGCCTGCAGCTACTAGGTCAATAACTTGACTGTATTCTGTATAGTAACCTGCTTGGATCGCTCCTGTACCATCATAACCACTAGTTGGTAGATGCATAAAACCACTTCCGAGGTTGCTGGTCACATTCCAACCAGCTGTATCAACATTGACACCTGGATTAACAAGAAGATTAACATACTGTACTTGTGCGTTCATACTGGCGGAAAATCCAGTAATCATTATAAACCAACACAAGGTCTTTAAGTAATTTGCGGTCGAGTAAAATTTAGTCTTTTTCATTTTTTAAAATTTTTGTGATAAGAAAATAGTTTATACTTTTTGTACACTTTGATTTAAATGCTTGCTCTTAAGTTGTAGAAAGGATGAGAAGCTCAAAAGTGTTTGTTAAATTTTTCATAGTTTTTAATTGATTATTGACAGTTCAAATTTATGTGCAGAGAGAAAACTATCTTTGTCTATTTTCCATAAAAACATGTACAAATCATGCATTCTGGTATTACTATAGTTTTCAGTCTATCAGTATGTTTGTTGCTGATAAATAGTGTTACATTCTACTAATCATCTTAAGGTATATTGACATCAATATGAGGCATAATTCTCCCATCTATCCATTCATCTTCATGCGGATATACAAGTTTAGATTATTGTTGATTGTTATGCTTCCAAATAAGGTAAATTGAATCTAGTTTGAGGTATACTTTCCCCACCTATCCATTCATTTTTACGAGGATATGCAAGGCTAGATTGCTGTGATTGTACTAAGGTTGATTGTGATACTTATTGAGAAAGTGAATCTGTTTGATTGCAAACTTGAACTACTCTCTAATTTTTAGGGTTCCAGTATAATAATTTCGTCTTTTGTAATTAGGACACCACTTGTTTTTACTTTGACACCAGTCATCCCTGTTTTACTAATAGCAATGACTTTATTATACTTAACATTTGTTTTTCCTATGGTTGTTGGTTTAACAGGAAGCACCTTACCTGATCCTCTTACTCTTCCTTTTCTTCTTTTATCAGATATTGTTCTTAAGACTGGGACCGGTGGATCTACCAATCCATCGTTTGTGATCTCATAAACCAGTGAGTACAATTCTCCTGAGATCGTTGTTCCTTTAGGTTCGGAAGATGTCCATGTAACGGTAACCTTATTCTTATCAGAAAAATCGATGTTTTGCATGCTAAATCCGGGTATTGTGTTCGCTGACCAATCCCAACTGAAGAACTCTTTACTGTTTTCTAATTCGTGAGTGATTCTAAAGGCAAGCACTGTTATTGGGTCTGTAATCACTACGGGGACTGAAGCGGTCATCATCATACTTTCACCAGTATCAATGATCATCATTTCTTCAATTACAGTTTCGCCACTACATATTCCACCGTCAGTAATTGAAGGCTTATTTTTAATATCAAATGTTGCATAGTCATAACAACTACTATTGGAGGCTTTGAATTTTATAAAAACTGGTTCTAAATTTGTTGGTGTAAACACAAAATCTTTTGCTGTACTAACAGTTTTGTCGTTTATTATCCAATCAAAGGAAGTTGCATTTCTTGTCTTATTAATGAATGTAACCCTTTCTCCGACACAAAAATCAGTAGTGGGTTTTGCAATATCAACTTCAATATTACAAGGTTCAATAATGATCTCTTGAGAAACCGTATAATTTTCTGGATTGTCGGTATCAGTAATTTTAATAAACAATCGACTATGATCAAGCTCTAATGGATGAATATCCCAATCAAATTGACCATCATTTGGTGTTGAACTCGTTATAATCTGACTATAAACACCTTTCAAATATTCAATTTGTACCGATTTTGTATTAGATCCTACTTTCCAGGTAATAGGTATTGTAGTTTTATCAGCGAATTTTTGTTGGTTGGTTGGGTTGGTAATTTGCAATTGAGCAAATCCGAAATTATATAGAAATACCATGCAAATTAAAAGGAGGTTTCGTAGTAACATTAGTTTGTTTTTAAATATGTTGATAAATGTATGTATATTTATTTTAATATCAAACAAAATTAGTTGCATTTTTTAATTAGGTGGAGACACTACTTTTAACGTCTCCACACTACAATCAACTAATACTGTTATTTTTTTTATTAACTATGAATAATTTATGTTTCTCATTCGTAATCAATTGCTATTTGAAGACAATGTAAATTTACATTGATTCTCATGATGAAGTTTTAACGTATGTTGCATTTGTTTTAACGTATGTTGCAATTTCATTTGAATATTGTCGTTCGTCAACACTCAGATACAAATTTGTAATTTTGTCTATCGTCATTTTTATCAAAATTCCACTGCATGCACTATTTTTTGTTATCAATTCATTCTTAATCATGAACAAATATCCAAGTAATCCATCTATTGTTAAATATGGTTTTTACTAGAATTTAAAAACTAGGGTTTTTACTAGCTCTTAATAACTAGATCAAATGACGAATATGTTTTTGGATAAAAAGGCGTGAGGGAACTATAAGAAGTCAAGTTAATAATCGTTCCCTCACTATTTGTAGGATCTTGAATTTCGTAATGGGATTACAAAATTTTAATTTATGCTCAATTGAGCAGTTTACTTGACTGTTTTTCATGACTTCTTTGTTTATGTTATTAACTATTGACAACACAAACATAAGTCATTCTAGCAGTTCAATAAACCATAATATTATTACTCTTTATATTTTACAATTTAACAATTATATTAATTAAGATTTATAACGATCTAATATACTTTTCATAAATTAACTAACAACAATACAAATAGGATATAAAGTATATAGTTTATATATTGCAGATATGAAAAAAAGTAAGTTTGTACGATTGCTAAAGACTTTTTCGATTGAAGAAATTAAGTTATTCTACGATTTTTTAGCGTCGCCTTATCATAATAAAAACAAGAAATGTGTAGCATTAATGGAACTAATTCTCCCATTCGCTCCTGATTTTGAGGATGATAGGATGGACCGACAAGATTTTCTAGATGTTATTTACACCAATAAGAACTCTATTAAGACTTTATTACAAACCATGATTCGGTTATTTGAGGAGTTTCTAATCAATGAAGGTCTTCAAAAGCAAGAGTTGTACAAAAAGTACTTATTGTTGCAAGAGTTAAGGAATCGTAAATCCTACAATCAATTTACCAATGTTTATCAGCAGATGAAAAGAAGTTTCGATATGAAACCTCAGAAAAATTTAATGGATTTTCATCATCGATATTTATTGGCTACAGAATACTTTCAATACCTGTTTATTCACAATGAGGTTACTGCAGAAGATTACGAGTCGTTATGGCTTCATATGGATCAATCTTATGTATTGAGTAGATTGAAATATACAAGTAGTATGCTCAACAAACAAAGAATCAAATCTGCACCAATGAATATTCCATCTGCTGACACCATGCTCCAATTGGCAGAGGAACAACGATTATCAAATAACACCCCTCTAGTAGAGATCTATAAAACAGCTTATCAACTAATTCTGCATAATGAAGATCGTTACTTTCATACATTGATTGAATTGCTGGAAAACAACCTTTCAAATATTACTAAGGAACAGGCTAATGAATTTTATACTGCTGCGATCAACTTTTGTATACGGAAACATGTGGCAGGTAAGCTTGGTTATTATCATCATGTATTTAAAATATACCAGATCTGTTTAGAAGAACGGATATTCTTTGTCAATAAAGTGATTACACCGCAACGATTACATAATTTGGTTGTAATTGGTAGTCATACCAAAAACTTCGAGTGGGTAGAAAACTTCCTTGAAGAAAATAAACAGAATATTGAAGCAAAGTTTAGGGCGTTTGCTTATCACTATAGCAAGGGCGTTTTATACTACAACCAAGACAAGCTATCGGAATCAAGTGATGCCTTAATTGAAGCCAGTTTTGAAGGAACGCCAAAGAATATGGCCAAGTATACTTTTATGAAGCGATACAATATCAATATCCAGGTTCTCCTTTTAAGAATTTACTATGAGCAAAAGGAAGTCTTTGCTTTTGATAGCCTTGTAAAGTCATTTTTAGAACGAATCAGACTTGTAAAGGATATTAATCAACAAGAGAAAAAAGCATATCAGCATTTTGCAGCTATCGTCAAATTACTATTTCGAAAGAAAAATGATCCAAATTTTAAAACCTCATTAGAATCTATAAAAAACAAGTTACACAGTTATTCCAATATCGGCAATAAGCAATGGCTCCTTACCAAAATCGAGGAATTAGAAAAATAGTACCGCCTTCCAAGTCTTCCACACTTCTAATTTTGACAAGCGAGTAAGGCAGTAATTCGAAACAAGGCGACCACCACGTTTTTGGATTGATTGTCAGCTGTTTTACAATGAAATTTTATGATTTAAATTCCTAGGAAGCACTAATTTAATGATCTCGTATAAAAATATAGCATTTCATAATTTGCTGTGACCCTAACTGTTGATTTAACGTCTAATCACATTGTAGGGATAAAATAGTTTAACCCGTAAGAATCAATCAATTATTTTCACTCAATAGTTAAGGAATAGCGATTTTTGTGTTATATTCATCATAAGCACACATTCTAATCTAACTACCTATTCTTATGAAGACTATCATCATTTCCATTCCCCTTTTGTTCTCAATGCTTTTGCTTTGCGGACAACCTTATGTCAACCTTACTAATCTTGGTCAATTCCCTATCAACACTATCAATGAGTCGTCAGGTATTGCGTATTTCGGTGCCTCTGGCGTATGGACGCACAATGATAGCGGAGTTGGAGACAATAGTGCTTACAGATGCAGTTCATCAGGACAATTATTGAGTACACTGACACTAGGAAATGCCACCAATGTGGACTGGGAAGATATGACACAAGACGACTCCGGCAATATCTATGTAGCCGACTTGGGTTCTGCAGCACAAAATGGCAATCGAGTTATTTACAGATATGCAGCTAACAATAATACTGCTACAGTCAATGCCGATAAAATACATCTCCAGTTTAGTGATACTCAGATTTATGATTGCGAGGCCATGTTTTATTATAATAATGCCCTGTACTTTTTCTCAAAGTTTTACCTATCAAGCGTTACCGATCCAAATTATGGGTTTGTAAGAATGTACAAGCTGACAAATCTATCAGCAAATACGCCTCAAACACGCCATACCGCGCAATACATCGGTAGAAATTTCATCGACAGCTCTACTACAGATCTCAATGGTGATGAACAGTCAAATGGAATAACAGGAGCTGCGATCTCTCCTGATGGCTCTCGTATGGCAGTTATTGGGGTTCAAGGGATGTTTGTCTTCTCCAACTATACTGGTGATGACTTTTTTAGTGGCACAATGACACCAATTGCTTTCAACTTAAAATCTCAAAAAGAGGCGATTGTTTTCCAGACTAACGACATCGTGCTGATCTCAGATGAAAACTGGAACAATAATTCGACAACAGGATGGCTCAGATCACTGAATATTTCTTCTTATCTCCCTCAGAATACCGTGTCTGTTACGCGGTCTGTATATTTACAATCAACAACCAACAATAGCATTGTTTTGAAGTGGCGCACTAATGCCGCTACCAATAGCAAAGTGTGGTATGGCACAAGTCCTAATAACCTGGATCAGACCATGACTTTGATGCCCAATGTTATGGACCATGAGGTTACTATCAATAATCTAGCAGCTAACACTACCTATTTCTATGCGATAGGCAACAATAACGGCCAACTGCAAGGCGGAACATCTAATCACTTCTTTAGAACACACCCAACGGTTGGCGCGCCAGTCAATTCACGGATTTGGGTATTGGGAGATGTTGGAACACAGCCGCCCAATAATAAGGCAGTAAAAGTCAGGGATGCCTTTCTTTCAAAAAACAACAATCAGTCTCCAGATATGATTTTGCTGCTTGGTGACAACGCCTATGATAGTGGACTGGATAACGAGCACCAAACAGCATTATTTGATCGATTTGATGATCAATTTAGAAATACGCCAACCTGGTCTTGTATTGGCAATCATGAATATGCCAACAGTTTACCTGTAGAACCTTACTTCGACATCTTCACTTTTCCTGCAACTGCAGAAGCGGGAGGAATACCTTCAGGAACAGAGGCCTATTTTTCCTACGATTACGGAAATATTCACTTTGTTTCCCTGGATTCTGACAACAACAATAGTGGTCCAACCGCACAAATGCTGAATTGGTTACAACAGGATCTACAAGCCACCAATCAGGATTGGATCATTGTATATTTCCACCATACACCCTACTCAAGAGGTTCTTACGATTCAGATACACAAGCGGGAATGAAGGCTATGCGGGAGCAAGTCGTGCCTATTCTGGAACAACATGAAGTAGATCTCGTTTTTGGTGGTCACAGCCATGTTTATGAACGATCTTACCTCATTCATGGCCATCACGGAAATGCTGCCACCTTCAATAATAACATGAAAATTGATGGCGGAAATGGTAGAGTGAATGGAGATGGTGCCTACGAAAAAAACAATAATAATGAAGGAACAGTCTATGTCACTTTGGGTTGTTCTTCTAATGCTTATGGCAATATTGGATTAAACCATCCTGCAATGTTTACTGGTGTTGTAGATCATGGTTCTGCTTATTTTGATGTTAATGGAGATCAGCTAGATTTCTACTTTTTGGATGAAGATGGTAACACCTTTGATTCCTTTACTTTAAAACAAAACAGTCAAAATCCTGGAAATTCTACTACTGTTGCTACTACCGTCAATTCCAGTAATGATGATGTTGAAGAAAATGAATTGAATGGAAACATCTACACCAATAGTTCTGATGTTGAATTGGTCAATGATGGTGCAAATATTGGTAATCAAACCGTAGGCATCCGATTTAACAATGTGAATATTCCCAACGGCGCCACCATCACCAATGCCTATATTCAATTTAATGCTAAAGAAAGTGATAGTGATGCTTCAAATCTTACCATCAAAGCACAACTGACAGCAGATGCCCCTCCAATTGGAACAACGCCTTACTCGCTAAGCGGATTGACGACTACCAATGCTGGCGTAAATTGGCAGGCGCCTTCCTGGACATTCAACAATATTTATGCGACACCAAACATCAGTTCCGTCATTCAGGAATTAGTGAATCTAAACGGATTTAGTGAATCTAGTAGTATCACAATGGTCATCACTGGTATTGGCTCCAGAACAGCGCATTCTTATGATGGTGATGCCACGAAAGCCGCTACACTAGTTATTGATTATACAACCTCTATTCAGCCCCCTACTGGGAATGGCCCGTATGCTTGGAAACAATTGCCAATAGGCGGTGGTGGGTACATTACAGGTATGATGATTCACCCACAAAATTCAGATATCAGATACCTGAAGACAGATATTGGTGGCGCCTATCGATTCGATGCGGTAAAAGGCCAATACGAACAGATTCTCAATTTTCCGTTTGATGACCATGAGCAAGGAAGTGGTAATGATGCCGAGAATGACGGCACTGCCAACTTGTATGGGATTGATGGAATTGCCTTACACCCAACCAACCCCAACATTGTCTACATGTCTGCCGATAAACGGTTAAACAACAAGGCTTCTGCCATTATCAAATCTACAGACCAAGGAAAAAACTGGCAAGTCATCAATGCTCCTGATGGTATTGCATTTGGTGCTAATCAGATGGTAAGACAAGGAAACAACATTACCCTCAATCCCAACAATCTTAACGAATTATGGATTGGTGTACGTGGTAAGGGGCTCTGGAAACTGAACGGCACCACATTTACACAAGTAAGTACTGCGCAGGTCCCTGAATCCGCTACCGCCAATCACGGTATCCGCTCCATTGTGTTCGATCCAAACAACACAAATACGGTGTATCTTGGCTATTATGGACGTGGCGTATATCGCAGTACAAATGGAGGAAGCTCCTTTAGTCTAATTGCGGGTTCTCCTACAAATATCAATGATTTGAGCCTTTCCGCTGGTGGCAATAAGCTATATGCTGCTTGCCGTGAACAAGGCGTTTACCGATTGACTAATCCTAGTACTTCAACTTCCTGGGCGCAGATAAAGACTGGAAGTGCTGCTGCCCCTTACTTTACGGTAACCGCACATCCCACTAATGACAATATTGTATTGACCTGTGTCAGTGCATGGAATGGCATGAACGGGTACAAATTCCAAGTATCGAATGACAATGGGAGTAACTGGATTTCTAAGAATCACACCATCAATCAGTTTTATGGCTGGCATCCTGGGCAATATCCTGGATCTGCTATTTCTCAGATTATATTTGATCCATCAACACCCAATACCGTATATTTTGTGGATTGGTTTAGTATTTTCAAAACGACCAATTTCACTGCGAATCCAATTGTTTGGGACAATACAGAAAGCCAAGGACACGAAGAGGTGGTAACCCTTTCAATGGCTTGTCCTCCTACTAATTCTAACAACACGCTGTTATACTCTGCAGTTGCTGATGTATCTGGTTTTGTGCACAAAAGCCTTACGAATTATCCAGACAAAAACGTCAAGGACCTTACGATTAACAGACCTTCTAATTTAACAGCAAATGAGGGCACAGGTCTTGATTTCTGCGAAACTGATCCAGAGTTTGTTGCTTTTGGCAATTGCAGTGTTTGGGAAGGTGATCGTGCTGGAATTTTCTATTCAGAGAATGCTGGCGTCGATTTTTACCCAATGACTGGTTATATAGAAACATGGGGCAGAGCTAGAGTTGCAGTCAGTTCTTCCACTAAACAAAATATTGTAGCATTGACCAATGGTGGCCTTCGTTATAGCACCAATAAAGGTACTAGCTTTGCATCTTCGAATCTCACGATTCCTTTTGGTCGAGGCATTTGGGAAGGCAACATTGAACCACTAGCAGCAGACAGGGTGACTGGAGGACGGTTTTATGTGTATGACTATGCTAATGGCAGATTCTACCGTAGTACCAATAGTGGGGCAACATGGACCAACACAAGTACCTTACCTGTTACTTCTCAATGGGCAGGCGGTGTCACAACAACGCCTGGCAAAGCCAATCATGTATGGGCATATCTCAATAACCAAGGATTACATCGCAGTACTGATGGTGGCAATACCTGGACTAAAAACCCTGGATTGAATAATGCTAGGTTATTAGCCATTGGCAAAGCGGCTCCTGGTAGCAACTACCCTACTTTATACGTATTTGGCCGTCTAACTGGTGACGACAACTATTTTGTTTACCGATCAACAGACGAAGGAATTACTTGGGAGCAAATCAATGATGCTTCGAATTTCCTAGGAAACCAACCGGGTAAAATGTCCGCTGACCGCAATGTGTATGGAAGGGTGTTTTTGTCTCAAGGCGGTGGAGGAATCTGGTATGGAGAGCCTACTCAAACCTGTCCTACGCAAGGAACGCCTTGCGATGATGGTGATCCTACGACTTACGACGATCGTTATGATGACAATTGTCAATGTTTGGGAGCTACTGAAAATGAATATGATGCCTATATCCGCTGCAATCCGAATAGCCCTTCGATTAATGGAAATGTGGGTCCGGTTTGGGATCAGGCGGTTAGTTATCCTCTGGAAACTTATATAGGAGGGGCTGTTCCTGCTAATGACTTATCTGCTGAATTCGGTGCTATTTACAATGCCGACTACCTAACATTGTATGTAGCCGTTACTGATGACGCTGCACAACGAGACTCTGGCAATCAACCTTATAACGATGATGCTATCGAGGTTTTCCTGGACCCTGACAATAGTCGAAACACTACTTATGACGCCAATGACATCCAGCTTGTTTTCGGGCGAGGAGATGCTGTTTATTATGCTTATCGGGGTGGTTTTACTACTACGATTACAGGGCTCGTACATGCACAGCAAGAGAATGCTAATGGGTATAACCTTGAGTTACGGATTCCTTGGAGTTCTATTGGATTGACGAGTGCCAATGGTAATCAAAAAATCGGAATTGAAGTTCAGGTAAATGATGATGATGATGGTGGCACCAGAGATCATAAAATTGCCTGGAAAGATGGCACTGACCAAGCGTGGAACGATCCATCCCTGTTTGGTATTGGTAATTTTGCACCTTGTCAACCTATTAATCTTTGGGCTTATATCCAAGGAGCGATGTATACTGGTAGTACGCCAGAATTCACAGCCACGATGAGCTCTTATCTTAATCGACAATTTCAACTATTACCGGGTATGAGCAACAGCGTTGCTACTGGACAACCTTATGCGGCTGCGCCTTGGAACTACAATGGTACGGAAGGCAATGGCTATACGGACAGCAAGTATCTTGAACTGGAGAATGCCAATGGAAATCTACCAATTGTAGACTGGGTGCTTGTTGAGTTTCGGTCGGGCACTGCAGCCAATACCAGAGTGGCCCGTCAAGCGGGATTGTTGTTGAGTGATGGTTATATTGTTTTTGAAGACCCTTCTGTTTTCAATGGATTGAATGGTGCCTACTATGTGAAGGTAGATCACAGGAATCATATGGGTGCCTTGTCTCCTACCCCTGTGAATGTATCGAATGGCAATGTCCGCTTTGACTTCCGAGCTCAGAACGGTTATGCGTTGAGTGGTGTAGGGATGACTGAGGTATTACCTGGCAAATGGGCACTCATTGCTGGGAACAGTGATCAGTTATCTGATGGTCAGTTTTATGACATCAATGCTGTTGACAAGCAACTATGGTCTGCAGAGAATGGTAATTTTAACGTCTACCGTACGACTGATCTAAATTTGGACGGAGATATCAACGGATTGGATCAAATATTATTCAATCAAAACAACGGGTTGTTTAGTACGCTGGAAAAATAGTGATTAATGTTTAGTGTTTAGTGATTAATTATGACGCAATGTACTTGATAATGGTTAATTATGACGCGATGTACTTGATAATGGTTAATGATCAATTTTGACGCAATGTACTTGATAATGATTAATGTTTAATGTTTAATTATTGACGTATAATAATGATTTAAAGCTACTGCGACCCATAACAGGGTCGACCTCTCCTTGATTTGCTTGTGGCTAACATACTTTGACCACGATGTGGTCATGCAGCGTACATATACTTTATTGTTGTCAAAGCTGTTGCTATTAGTAATCAACACACAACAATTGGTTATAGGGAACAGGGCGGTGACCACATCGTGGTCAAAGTATGTTAGCAAAAACAACAAGTATGAAAATCGACCCTGTTATGGGTCGCAGTACGTTTATACTTTAAACACCCTTTAAAAAGAAAAGACATAAGCATCCGTGATAACAATTATTAATGTTTAGTGATTGGTTAATGTTTAATTATGACGCAATGTACTTGTCAATGGTTAATGATAATGGTTGGATGTTGGTCAATACGTCATTAACCATTAAGAATTAATCACTATATTAGTCCGTACGTTAAATAATTAATCATTAAACACTAATCATTAATCATTATTATTTATGTTTAAGAATTACCTTCTAATGCTACTGGTTTCAAGTATTGTTGTCTTACAAGCGTGTAAAAAAGATGATCCGGCTACTGTTTGTGCAAAGACGGCTAATGAATTAAAAATCAATCAAATTCAGGTACTTGGTAGTCATAATAGCTATCGGAAGGCAATGGATAGGGATATTTTTGATTTTCTTGTTTCTGTTCAATCGCTCTTGCCAGGAAACGCGCAACCACAAGAGTTAGACTACGCACATGCTTCATTAGCAGAACAGTTAAATGAATATGGGATGCGCAGTTTTGAGATTGACATCTATCATGATCCTACAGGTGGGCGGTTTTACAATAGAACTGGTAATGCCTTGGTGAGTAGACCTGAAGCGTCGAATGTACCTTCGCTTCAAACACCAGGATTGAAGGTATTACATATGCCAGATATTGATTTCAACACCCATCATTACACGTTTATAGATGCCTTGCAAACCCTAAAAATTTGGTCTGCCAATAACCATAATCACTTACCTCTATTTGTTTACATTGAGCCTAAAACGAGTGATCTAACAGATGTTTTCCTTCATTATTGGACAGCAGCATTACCGTTTACACAAGGATTTGCAGACTCTATTGATTTGGAAATCAATGCTGTTTTTGGTGAAGACGCGGATCAAGTCATTACTCCAGACGAAGTGCGGGGTTCCTTCAACACACTTGAGGAAGCAGTATTAGCAGGTAACTGGCCTACCCTAGAAGAAGCTAGAGGCAAAATATTGTTTGTTGTTGGACATAGTGGATATAAGGATAACCATCCGTCACTTGTTGATCGTGTAGCATTTTCATTTTCGACTCCAGGGGAACCAGAATGTGCATTTGTGTTACTAAATGATCCTATAACAGATCTAGAAAAAATCAGAGACTATGTAGGATTGGGGTATATGGTTAGAACACGCACAGACGCAGGAACATATGAAGCGAAAAGTGGAGATTATACAAGAAGCAATGCTGCCTTCAATAGTGGCGCGCAACTCATTTCGACAGATTACTACAAGAGTGACCCAAGAGCGGACACCAGTGCTGTGTGGACAGATTTCAAGGTCGCGTTTCCAAATGGAGAATTGGCAAGGGTTAATGCTTATGCGGGTGGAGTATTGGGAAATGGGTGTTTTATTGGGGAATAAGAATTGGGTGTTGGGGATTGGGGTTAGGTGTTGGGGACGTTTTGAAGGTATGATTGTATGGATGTGAGTGCAGTTACGAAAGGCTTTACTTCGAGGAAAACCTTTAGTCTCAAGCCACAGAATTTAAGGTTTTCCCGTAGGTAAAGCCTTACATGACCCAGTGAATGTATTGCGTGGATGTGTTTAGGTAGTTACGAAAGGCTTTACTTTGAGGAAAACCTCTAGGTCTCAGTTCTTAGATTTAAAAGAGTGTGGTCGGCTTAGGTGCTTGGAGTGGGTGACTGCAAGGAACAGTGCGAAGTGCAACGGAGCACCGAGCGAACAGCGAGCACGGAAGGGACCGACAGCAGCGCATGGTAATAAGCTGATGGAAGCCCCAAAATAACGAATTAAGACGCTTTAAGGTGTTGGGAGTTGGTCCACACATTCGTAAATAAATACAATGAAGTTCCTAACGCCGTAAACGTCCCTAAAACCCAACACCCAATACCTAACCCCATGTTAAGATTTAACCATATTGGCAATCCACTCTTCGTATTCGGCATTGGCGGTGGCTTCTAGACGCATGATGCAGGGCGTTTCGTAAGGATGAAGTAGTTTGACTTGAGTCACGACGGTATCCCAATGTTTCGGAAGGGTCTTGACGATGGATACAAACTCGCCCTCCTGTTCGATTTTGCCTTGCCACCAATATGCACTAGTAATTGGGAAGATATTGCCACAGGCAACCGTTTTATGCTGTAGGAGGTAGTCTACAATTTGCTTTGCAGTTGCTTCATTTGGATGGGTGATATAAACGATAATGAACATGATTAGGCGTTTAGTACAAAGATACAATCAATCGATGAATTCAAGCGGTTCATTTTTTTTGTTGATGATAAATTCAGATTTTGTAGTGATAAATACACGACCTTCCACACCATTGATTATTCTATGTTCAGAGTTGATAACTTCAGTAAAACCAAGCTTTTGTGGCACTTTTATGCTAGCCCTATTTTTAGCATCCATTCGAATAATCACTTGTGTGTAATCCAACAGTAATGCGGCACGAGACATGGCATAACTCGCTTCTGTTGCTATACCGTTGCCAGTTTCCCCATATCTGACCCAATATCCAATTTCAATATTGTTGGGACCAACACGAGGGTGAAGGCCAGTGCCGCCTAATAGTCTGGTATTGGAATGATCGAAAATACCATAGACAAAATCCTCCAGGTTATTGAATTTTTTAATGAAAGTTGCAATCAGTTGTTGCTTTTCAAGCAAGGATTGCGGTTCATCTTTTGCCCAAGGAAGCCATGGAAGCAAGTGATTTGTGCCGTCTTTCATAGACTGACACAATTCAGGAGCATCTTTAAGAGCGTATGGCCTAACGATCAATCTAGGAGTCTTGATCACACTAAACGGTTTACGGTTCATTTCAATTCTTTTTATGGTTAAACAAAACAAATGTTTAGTTAGTTCCATATTAGATTTTGGCGATTAGCTTTGTTGGAAAGAAGGAAAACTCTTCAAACACTTTTAAGTAGCGTAAACCCAATCCTTATATACCCAAAAAGGAGTTGAATAGTAGATCATTATGAAATCTTCTAATTAAATTTCTTAAAAAATGCAAAACTATGGGTAATTTTCAATCTTTGGTTATCTTTGGAAAAAATTTATTACTTCAAATTAACATGATCATTATTTAATGGTCAATTTTAAACAAAATCAGTATTAAAATGAAAAGTATTTTATTGTTATTATCTACCCTATTTATCTTTATGTCGACAGGAATGGCGCAAAGTTCTGTGGTTAAAATTGGTATCCCCGCATTACTACATGGGCGAGCGAATCTAAACTACGAATATGTATTGAATGAAAAGTTAAGTCTTAACCTTAGAGCGGGAGCACAGTTTCCAAGAAACTTCCCAGTGAACTCAGATGTTTTACAAGACGGAACAGAAGATTTTAGAATAGAAACAGGAAAATGGAGAGCTTTTGGCTTCACTCCTTCTTTACGAATCTATTTTGGTAAAAATAACCCTGCACCACAAGGTTTCTATGTAAGTCCTTATATTGCTGTTAACAGAAATTCTATTAATTTTGACATGGAATATGATGATGGGAATAACCAAAATATCGATGCTAACTTCAAAGTTGGACTTACTGGAGTAGGTGGTGGTGTTATGATTGGTAACCAGTGGGTGATTAATGAATCATTTGTAATCGATTTCAACTACTTTGGATTAGGTTATGGTGTCCAAAATATTGGAATGAAATTTACCTCCAGTGATACTTCTGTTGACTACGAGCAGGTTAAAGAGGACTTGGAGGATGAACTGGAAAACACAAATAACACAGGTAACATTTCTGAAATAGAGGTGTTAGATGATGGGATTAGAGTTAAGGCATCAGCTCCGAGTCTTCAATTTAGATTCTCCTTATCTCTAGGTTACATGTTTTAACTGAATAAAGATATAAAAGATAAATGCCCTGGCAACTAACTGTTGTCAGGGTTATTTTTTTACAGTGAGGTAGTCAGCTTTGACCGGATTGCCAACATGTATTTTCACAATATTGTCGCCCTCAATGATTCGTATCTGCTGATTGTTACCGTTTTCCGATAGGTATAACCACTGGACAATTTGTACTTCTGCTCCTGTTTCCACTGATTTTGAGTACCCTGTTTTTGATTTGATTTGCTTGTAACTTGCACCTTCAAACTTGAGAAGGTCAGCTGGACTATTTTTCTGAAAGCCAATTTCTTTTGTCTCGTTATAGTTTAGTTCTCTTTCCTCGTGCATATTGTTCTTGCCTCCTTCAGACTGTAGATAGAAGAACCTACGTCGATTACTTCTTGGCACAATTTGATACACCTTATCCTTAGTGCCGTCATCAAAATGGTAGTGAAAAATTCGCTTTGAGAAATACTTATCCCCTTCAATGAAAATGACTTGATCCATTCCGACATTTATATTCGTGATTGGGACGAGCTGTTGATTGGTTGCCGTGCGCTGTTGCTTTTGTTGCCTTCTGGGTGCTTTTGCCTTACTTTTCTTTTTAGCGGGTGTCGCCATTGTACCAGGATAATCGGGTTGTTTCTTTATTGGGTTTTCTTTCTTAGCCTTTACTGTTTGCTTTTTTGTTTTTTGCGGGGTCACTTTTTCGTAAATACTCAGGTCGGTGATCGCTTCTGTTGTCTGGGAATTCTTGATACTACTACTACCATTACTAGGAGCTACGGTCTGTTTGCCTAGTAGCTTATAAATGTTGTGTTTTAGTTCCCCAAACAACGCTTTGTCATAATAGTGATAGTTAAACACAGGGATTTCGCTTCCATCCTTCAATTTAGCGACTACTTTGTAGAAAAAAAACAAGTAAGACTTTTGAACCAATTGGTCGAAATTACTGGTCGTAATTGATGTTGGATACTCTAAACCAAAGAAGGGTTTACGCTTGACGGTTAATTCTTCCTTATTTACTGAAAGGAAAGTTATATTGAATAACGTTGCAACCGTTGCGTACCCGAGATAACAGATGAAAAGAAATGCGAAAGAATATCCTAGAAAAAACACGATCGGCACTTTTTCTGCATGTAGCAATGCGTACCCCATAAAAAGGAAAGGTAACAAGCAAAACAAGTATAGAATCAACAGGATAGCCAAGTCTTTTGACAACCAGTTGAAACCGACTTTGACCGTTTGATCAAATGCTGATATTTTAAATTTTGAAGGCATATTCCCATTTAATAATGTATTGACAATATATATCTTATTCTCCAAAGAAATAAATGTAACCAACACTTATTAACGAATATTTTAAGTGCGCAGGGTGTTCAAATTTACGTTAGTTTAGGAGTTGATCTAGCTTTTTACTAAATCTAGACTCCAGTGTTCTTAGGAGAAAGCTACTATGAGATCTTGCCTGAATCTCTCTGTTGATGTTATAATTTGAATCATTAAAATGTTCTACAGAAATCTTGCGACGAGCAATTCTTTTTTCAAAAAATACAGGTTGGTGTATCGTTACTGGGATTTGTACCTTTTTACCAGTGACTTCTATCACAGCCTTCATTTTCTGTTTTTTTGGAATTTGCCACTGTTGTAGTCCTGCTTCCTCCTCAAAGTACTTATGTATACATCGGTTATTCAACTCAAACACAACCCCTACTAAAACGTCATCATATTCTAGAGGATCGAGATCAAAAGTATCAATTGTACGAAGTGGTTGTTTAACATACTCCTTCCTCATTTCTTTTCGGGCATCCTCATCCATCGGATTTGCTAATAACTCTTCGTAGTATTCTCGCCTGAACCAGAGGGCGTAACATTCGAATTTAAGTTCTTTTTCTTCAAGCAAATCGAAATAGATTTTCCCAAATTGCAGGGAGTTCGTTCTGCCATAAACCCCCAATCGACAATATCCAGATTCTGGGAAGACTCGATCATAAATCTCCATTTTCAAATCAAGGAATTGTTTTTCCCATTCCCGTATAGAATCAATAATTTTGGTACGAAAGGGTCTTAGTCCCATACTGCTTAAAACAAATTCCAATTCAAATTCTTCTACTTTAAGAATCATCTCCTCAGTGCGTTCCCTAGTGGAGTAAAGAAAGGAATAGTCTTCATTGTCTTTTTTATCCGACCAAAATTTCTCCTTGGTTTTTTCTTTCAATCGATTGAGAATATCCAGTTTACTCAACATCTCAATGTAGATTCTCCCTTCTTTTAGTTGATGAATTGAACGACGTAAATCACTAATCTGGTCAGACCAAGTTGATCTTTCTAACTCTTCTAGAAGCAAATCGATTTTCAGTGGATCAAATTCAATTGTTATATCTGGTTTATCCTCGATCAATGAGATGTCAATTACTAAATGATCGTCAAAATTATAGGTGTTGATTTTATTAGCAAGTGGGATAATCAATTCATTTCGAATACATCGTTGGAGCTGACGAGCCCCATATTTTGGATCATAACCCTTTCTAGCCAAATAGCCCAACAAATCATTTCCAATATTAATCTCAAGATTACGCTGTGCCAGACCTTCTCTTTTCTTGAATAAATCAATTTCTCTGGACACTACATTCTTAACTGTTTCTTGAGACAATGGATCGAAAGCTATAATCTTATCAATTCGATTGAATAGTTCTGGTTTGAAGTGCTTTTGAACCGCACTCATAAAATGTTTCTTGACAAGCTTGGTGTCTACTTCTTTCTGCCATCCGATTCTATCGTTTTGTAAATTTTGAGCACCGATATTGGAAGTCATGATGATGATCGTACTACAAAAATTAATCAATCGTCCTCGGCTATCAGTCAAGCGCCCCTCTCCTAGCAATTGCAACAGTAAATCGTAAAATGAGGCATGCGCTTTTTCGATTTCATCAAACAATATCACAGAAAACGGATCTCGTAAAGCTGCAGATGTTAGCAACCCTTCACTATAAAACGATTCACCAGTCAAGCGGGAAACGGCATATTGATGTCCGTACTCACTCATATCAAAGCGGATCATATGCTCACGGCTCCCAAACATGAATTGCGCCATCACTTTTGCCATTTCTGTCTTTCCGACACCTGTTGGCCCAACAAAGAGCATAGAGGCAATTGGCTTGGCTGGCGAGCTCATAGCAGTCTTGACTTTAGCAATCATATCGACAACATTCTCTACTGCTTGTTCTTGACCAAAGATGTTGTTGCTAAAGTGAGTTTGGATTTTATCAAGATCGAGATCGATTTCTGGATCAACCATGAACGGTGGCATTCCAGTTTCCTCACAAAAGTGTTGAATCACTTTACTTCTATTGATTTGATAGGGTTCAACATGTGCTTTCCTGTTTAGAATAATACTTTCTAAAAATCGTATGGGCTTTCCCGGAAAACCAGAATACGGTGTAAATCTTTTTTTGAGGAGTACTGTTTCCAGTACTGCTGCGTGCTCAATACTGATGTTTTTGTTTTTCATTAGGGCATTAATCCTGAACGCGATCATCTCCTTGGCTTCCTCATCTTTTGTTTGCAGTTTGATCGTCTGAAAAAGCTGGGTGATGTGCGGTTGATGCAGTTCGATATGAGCGAATTCCTCGTTTGTACATTCAGAAATGACATTCACTTCACCGCGAGCCACAAATTCCTTTAAGTATCCGCCCATGCTGAGACTATTGCCTTCATACTGACCGACTTCAAACAGTTCTAAGAAATTCCTAACGACTAAAAAATCTCCTGTTCGATTCAACTCTCTACAAAATTCGTTGAGGTTGTTTTCCCATCCAGTGTCTCCTGTAAGCTCTTTTATCAAAACAGATGCTGTGGTTTCCCAAAACTGGTTGGTAATATGGTATTCCCGCTTACGTCTTACTACTTCCATGATAAGTGCAGACTTCCCAACACCACTTGGTCCAATAACCAGAACGTTTTTGTTGTAATTGCCTTTTAAAATACGTTTCAACTTTTCTAATTCTGTTGTTCTTCCAAACAGCTCTTTTTTGCCTGTTACAATTGACTTGGCGGCTTTAGACAACAATGCGCCTTTTTTATTTTCTTCCTTTTGATTAAGTTCTTTTGGTGTTTTAAAGTTAAGCGTTACTGTTCTCTGATGAATCTTAGGACTGGAGAACCATAGCACACTGATCAAATCTCTAAAATTTTTCATGCGCTTGTTTCTGGAGAACTCAGATCTGATAGCATGTTCAAGATTGGTTGCTAAGTGTTTTTCTTCTTCAGAAATCACTTCAATCCCCAAGGCTGGGATTGCGGCCCAAACCCCTTCTTTTCTGTTCTGGTAAATGTAAGTAAAGTCGAGCTGTACTGAAGGGGAATGTTTCTTATCTCCAAACTTAAAAGGTATAGAGATGCTGGCATCTGAAAAGTCATCATTTTCTAGTACAAACTTGAAGATCTCCAGATATTTACCCTCATTAATCAAATCTTTTTGTAAAGCATTTGCAAACTGATCTGCTAAAAATCCATGAGATTCGTCAATTCGTGTGACTTTTGGATTTAGCAAGGGATAGACTACTCGACTATCTCCAATATGCATAGACACTGTATATAAATCTATTTCAGTTTGAAACGCCATCTATGGGTAAGGGTTATTTTGATTTAATGATTTTCTTAGTATAATAATATTGGTCTTTATCTATAATCTTAAGCAGATAAATACCACTAGACAGATCTTCAGCATTTATTTCAAAAGTATAGTCGTTTACTTGAAAAGACTTGATCAGTTGGCCTGTAAGATTATAAATTGCCACTTCAGTCATCTCAATCTCAGACTCAATTTGAAATAATTGGTGTGACGGATTCGGGAACACTGATATCAAGTGATCAGTAGAGCGTGTTTGCTCATTGCTTGTTAAGGGATTACCACAAGATCCAGCAAATACATTACCAGAGGCAAACCGATCGAATGCCTGATTTCCTGGATTTATTGGAGGATTCGGTGTTCCAATTGCTCCCCACTGATTTACTGGAATAAAGTCTGGACGCTGTGTGTAGTAGTAACTTAGGTCGGGTAGCGTTGTAGTACCAGGAGGATCAACAGTTCCTTTATTATTGTTTCCATGAACGAAATGGTCTGCTCCTGTAATCAAGTAGTTAAAGGTACTATAAGGGAAAGTCGTGTTAGTGATGTCATTGCCAATAAAGTTTTGACTAGGAGATGTGGCATCATTAAAGAAAATACCAAACTTCTCAGCACGGTTCCTTAGAAAGGTATTATGAGGGCCATTAGCAGCATGAGAATTATCAATCACCATACTTTGTCCTAGGTTTTGCTCAAATAAGTTAGCATATGGCCAGTTTCCATGTAATACCATGTCTCCAGCAGCATCGGCAGGGATAATAGGATCCGTATTGGTCCAATAAGGATCAGTGGAGAAGTTAAAAGCAAACACATTTCCGTTAGCACCTGCTTGCACCAACATCGAGTGGCGTAGCCGTTTAAAAACATTATTCTCAATTAAGCATTCCCCAGTAGTCAAGGCGAGATTAACGCCATAGGCTCTTCCCCCACTACCATATTCAAAAGCATGGTGAAAGTAGGAGTTTCCAACATAGATATTCGTTGATCTCAACATTATAATATGACTAAAGTTTGTTGTATCCGATTCAATTCCACTCACCCAGCAATTTGCTGCGCGCCAAAATTCAATAGTATTTGATTGTCTTGGTGAAGTGTTATCAATTCGTTTTATCTTAAGACATTCAATACCAACATTTTCCCTCATGTTTAAACGACTGATAAATGGATTCTCGACAAGCAAAAAATTCATTCTTAGTGGGGATTTAAAATAAAGTTGATTCCCTACAATGGATTGAATTTGAACAATTTGTCCTACTGTTTCCAGTGCCCATTCAGAGAAGATATAGATACTATCATTTATAATCATTTTCACCCAATCATCAGGCGAATAAATACTAGCATCAGGGACAACAGCGTAAGAACTGTCTTTGAAAGCTGGTTGTGATAAATACTGTCTCCCTCTAATTAAGTTCCCCGTAATTCTTATTCCTTCTGAGTTTTTGAACCAGAGTCCGGACATATCCAGTAAAAACGTAGTGTTCTCTTGACCTGCACCCCTAATAATCACATTATTGGTTCGAATATTTATCGTAGTATCAAATAAAAAGTTGCCTGCTGGAAAATCAAGAATGATCCCTTGTCCTGCAGAGCCTTCAATTAAAGTATGGATCAAAGTACTATTAGAGGTCACACCGTCACCGACTGCTCCAGCAGCTTGCATGTCTACCGTTACAAAACCAGCAGTAGTCGTATCTCGTAATCCGGCTAGTGTCCAGTCGACAGCACGATCAGCGGGTAATGTTTGAGCAAAAGAAATTACAGTAAATAACAACAAAAATAGGGTTAAGAGACAATTCTTCATATTATTACAATTGAGTTCTAATTGATTTGTGAAAATACGATAAATCGCCAATAACTAGAGAAAATCAGCATTAAAAGTGAGTGGCAATATGTCTTTAACAGAATCAATACAATAGATTTCCCCTGTTTCGCCCTGGAGTATTAATCGAATTGGGCTTTTGCCTCTGAACTCACTTTCGTAAATGGCTTGTCTGCAAGATCCACAAGGCGTTACTGGCCGATCTAAAGTTTGATTATGACTTTTAGCGGATATTGCAATTGCTTTGACAGTCACATTGGGATACTGAGAGGCGGCAGCAAATAAGGCTACACGTTCTGCGCATAAACACAAAGGAAATGCGGCGTTCTCTTGATTATTACCAGGAATAGTCAATCCGTTTTCAAGTAAGACTGCTGCACCCACCTTAAACTGAGAATAAGGCGCGTATGCATGCGCAACAGCTTCTCGTGCCACTTGTAAAAGTGATGCATCATCATCCTTCAATTCAGAAGTTTTTGAATAAACCTCTATTGAAGAAGTAAAGGTTATTTTTTTCATAAGCCGCTTTATGATTGGCAAAAAGGGAGATAAAGATCAACAAAATAATTGATAATTGATAATTGATTGTAAATAATTATTAATCCTTTTAAAATGCAGGTAATTTCATATTGAGTTTTAACAGATTAAGTCAACAACTTTACTGGATTATTGTCTCGATATTCAATAGATTTGCAGTCTTATTAAGTTACTATGAAAAAAATCATCACCTGTTTTATCTTTCTAGTAGTTTTGTCATGCGGGAATAGCTTATTAGGTCAATCAAAACAATCTATCAGCGGTTATTTAAAGGATATAAACTCAGGAGAAACGTTGATCGGAGCGAATGTGTATGTCAAGGACGATATTACAACAGGTACGACATCAAATGTATATGGCTTCTATTCACTTACCTTGGAAGCTGGTGAATATATACTAGTAGCAGAATACCTCGGTTACAACAAAAAAGAGTTCACAGTCAATCTGAATCAAGATATCAGACAGGATATCGAACTCTCGCAAGGCGGTATTGTAGTAACACAAGAAGTTGTAGTTACCGCAGAAGAAAAAGACAAAAATGTCGAAAGCACAGAAATGGGAACTGTCGCCTTAGAAACAGAAACCCTTAAAAAACTGCCTGCTCTACTTGGTGAAGTCGATGTACTAAAATCGATACAGCTATTACCTGGTGTACTCAGTGCTGGAGAAGGCAATTCCGGATTTTATGTGCGAGGTGGTGGTCCCGATCAGAATCTTGTGACACTTGATGAAGCTGTAGTCTACAATCCAGGGCACCTTTTCGGCTTCTTTTCTATTTTTAACGCTGACGCTATAAAGACTACGACACTCATAAAGGGCAGCATTCCTGCACATTATGGTGGTCGGTTGTCTTCTGTTGTCGATATTCAGATGAAGGATGGCAACAATAAACACTTTGTAGTCGAAGGCGGCATTGGTGCTATTGCTTCAAGGCTTACGCTTCAAGGACCTATTGTGAAAAATAAAGGATCCTTTCTGATTTCAGCGCGTAGAACCTATGCTTTTGAGGTGGCACAACCAGCAATAAACAACACAGATTTTGCTGGTACTAACTACTACTTTTATGATTTGAATACCAAGCTTAATTATCAGATTACCGATAAGGATAAACTTTTTTTTAGTGGTTACTTTGGACGGGATGTTCTCAATTATGTATCCAAACAACGTGGGTTTAAACTAAATATGCCTTGGGGTAACTTCACCTCTACCCTACGCTGGAATCATTTGTTTAGCGACAAGTTGTTTATGAATGCAACAGCGATTTACAACGAGTATGACTTTACAGTAGAAGCAGAACAAGCAGATTTTGTAGCTAAAATATTTTCTGGTGTTAAAGATTGGAATGGGAAGTTAGATTTCGATTACTTCGCTTCAACGAAACATCATTTAAAGTATGGACTCAACTATACTTACCACACTTTCACCCCTAATTCAGCCGTTGCCTCTGCATCTGGTGTCGATTTTGAGAATGTCGCTGTTGCCAAACATGCCCATGAAACTGCTGCCTACTTTTCTGATCACTGGAAGGTAAATGATCGATTCTCCTTGACTAGCGGCTTGCGGTTTTCTATGTTTACACAAGTCGGACCATGGGCAAATGCTGACTCTAGTAAGATCTACAAAACACTAGAACCGATAAAGCGATATTTCGGTCTAGAACCTCGCCTAGGTGCTAAGTACAGTGTAAACCAGCATTCGAGTATCAAGGGTGGTGTTTCTGTTGCCAATCAATACATTCATCTCGTAGCAAGTTCTACTAGCACCTTACCTACGGATTTATGGGTACCTAGTAGCCTCAAGGTAAAACCTCAAATCGGAATTCAGTATGCTGTGGGTTATTTCCAGAATTTTGCAAAGAATAAATACGAGACCTCTATTGAGGTATATTACAAGGATTTATTTAACCAAATCGATTATGCCGAAAGCTATGTACCTGATTTGACGACTGAAGAGGAAGATGAATTCGTTTTTGGTGATGGTGAATCCTACGGCGTTGAGTTGTTCCTTAAGAAACGTACAGGAAAGCTAAATGGCTGGATTGGTTATACCTTATCCAGAACCACCAGGTCCTTTCCTGAAATTGAGGATGGCAGACCCTTCCCAGCAAAATATGATCGGACTCACGACTTGTCTATTGTCGCAAATTACGATTTCAGCAAAAAATGGTCTGTTGCCACTACTTTTGTCTATGGCACTGGAAACGCCTACACCTTGCCTGAGAGCTTCTATTTCATCGACTTCAACGTCCACGCCAAGTATGGCCCTAGAAATGGCACCAGGCAGCTCCCATATCATCGACTGGACTTAGGAGCGACTTATTCCCCTGGTGTCAATAAGGATAAAGCCTTCAAGTCGACCTTCTCCTTTTCGGTTTACAATGTATACAATCGGAAAAACGTGTTTCTATCTTACTTTGCGCCTGGGTCTGGATCTGTAGGCGGCAACGTGTCGCTCAAGGCGTATCGTGTTAGTCTGTTTCCTATTATTCCTACGATTACTTGGAATTTTAAATGGCAACAGAATAATGATTAATGGTTAATGATGATTAATGTTTAATGATGACGTATGGGACGTGTTCGGTAATGGAAGACAGGGCACATGGGGAAACTAATGATTAGTGTTTAATGATTAATGATTAATGATGACGTAGGGACGTGTTCGGTAATGGAAGACAGGGCACATGGGGACAAAAGCGGGAAACTAGTGATTACTTGGGGCTTAGATTTAAATTTTATTTTGGAGCATCCGCTACAAAACATAAGACTCCTTTCGTCGCTTATGTTTGTATCGGCGGGCTATTCATTCTTATGTGCTCACTATGTTCCGCGCATACCATTGCTATCCCTATGCCGCATGTTGTTAATGATTAGTGATTAATATTGAGTGATGACGCAAGGTATGTGATCAAAATGACTAAAAACCAACACTGAGTAATAGTAAACTGACAACTAACCATAAAATACGCTTCATTCACGACTAATTAGATAATAGTAGACAAAAAAATGCCTGTCATCAATGATAACAGGCATTTATTCTTTTTAAAAGATAATTATTAGTTATTAACAATCAATCTTTCAGTTATCAAGTCACTTCCTTGTCCAATAGAATAGATGTAAACACCTGCAGACAAGTCAGAACCGTTGAAATCAATTTTGTTTTCACCGTTTACAACTTCAACTTCTTCAGCATGCATCAATTTACCAAGTAAGTTGTACACTTTAAATTCTGAAACCATGTTTTCTTTTGCGTCAAAAGAAATAGTAGTTCTACCGTTAAATGGATTTGGGCTAGCTTTTACTCCTGAGAAATTGCTTTGCAATTCAGTGTTAGCTAAAGAACATCCATTAACTGGTTGCGCATAAACATTTAACACGTACTCTCCTGGTGCTAATGTAGCGTTAGGAAATTCTAGATCAAGAGGTACTGGGATTGCAGGTGAAATAACTTTAGTCGCAATAAATGCATAGTATTGTCCTGGAGGAACTGTAACAGTTCCTTCAAGTTTTGCACATCCAACCGTACCACCTAAAAATAAGCAGTTAGATGGCTCGCAAGCGAACGTTTCTGCACCAGTAACTACAACATTTCCGGCTGCATCTCTAAATTCAACTGAGACTAATTCAATTGATGTTAATTCTACAGTATTTCCTCCTATTTCAATTGAATCAGGTACTACAGTAGTAAATGTAAAGTCAAAAAGACAATTTTCGTAGGCACCTTTGTTGATTCCAAGGGTAGGATCTTGTCCAGAAGTTGTATCTGGCAATGGGTATACTCCAGCGCCAATTGAGACGTAAGACGTGTCAGCAACGCAAGCTTGTGCTGAAATAAAAGTGAAAGCAGCGAAAACTGCGATCAATGAGAGTAATAATTTTCTCATAATTCAATGATTTTGTTTGTAATTCAATTTAGTAAGTAATTCAACATGCAAGATATCATTTAATTTTCTCGTTTCGAAATAATTAATTGTAATTCCTTGGTAAGAAAATAGAATCCTAATGTATTTCTCCATGATTATCAGAATATTAATGTCTGATTAAAATGAGTAATTGTCAATTATTACTGTTGTTTTTGAATTAAATCATATTGTTAAACCCAATTACCTTTCGATTATACACATAAGTGATTAAAATCCAATTAGTTAAAGTTTAGTAAGATACGTTTTATATAGAATTTTCTTTTTAGTTTGAATTAACTTTGCTATGTTCACAGTGCAATAAATTATAGTTAACTACTCGAACAATAAATAACATGACCCGTAGATTATTAGTTTGTATTTTGTTTAACCTGCTTATCGTTTCATGTGCATTTGCACAAAATGCCACGCTTAAAGGCCAGATGACTGATTCAGGAAATAGTGAATCCCTACCCTTCGCCAATGTAATTGTTGGAGATCAAGGTACTGGTGTAAACACTGACTTAGATGGCAACTATGAAATTTCATTGCCAGCTGGAAATCATAAAGTAACCTTCTCTTTTGTTGGTTATGATGATGTTGTAAAACAAGTGACATTAGCAGCTGGAGAAGAAAAAGTACTGGATATCGCAATGGGCGCTGGTGCTGAACTTCTTGAACAAGTGGTTGTAACAACCAACAAATCCGAGATTAAAATTGGAAAGTCTACAGTTTCAGTTGCCGTTATTCAACCAAGTTTAGTAGAAAACACTAACTCTACAGCCATCGATCAGGTTGTTGAAAAAGTACCTGGAGTGACAATTGTTGATGGTCAAGCCAATATACGAGGTGGTTCTGGTTATTCCTATGGCGCAGGTAGTCGTGTGTTGTTGTTAGTAGATGATATGCCATTCCTTACTGGTGACGCAGGATTTCCTAACTGGCGAGACATCCCAGTAGAGAATTTAAATCAAATTGAAATCCTTAAAGGAGCTGCTTCTGCGCTTTATGGCTCTTCAGCATTGAATGGTGTTATCAATGTGCGGACAGCTTACCCGACTTCAAAACCTTATACTAAAATTTCGATATTTGGAACGCATTTTGGCACTCCGCGATCGCTTGATACTTGTGCCAACAGAGGACCAGGGTTTGTTTGTAACACCGACACCACGCACGTGTTCGATTACGATTGGTGGAATAACGATCAAGTTGTAGACCCACAATTTACAGATCTTGATACTGCTGTTCTCCACACACCAAAGTATTTTAGTGGTTACAACGGGTTCCGAAAACCAGTACAGACTGGTATTCAGATTGCACATCGTCAGAAGTTTGGAAAGTTTGACCTTGTCTTAGGAGGCAACTATTATTACAGTGATGGTCCGCTTAGGAATGAATACGAGCGAAAAACCCGTGTCAATTTCAACACCCGGTACCGCGTTACAGACAATCTGTCAATTGGTCTCAATGGTAATATCAACTTAGGTAAATCTGGTTCTTTCTTTATCTGGGATGATCCATGGGAAGGCGGATTCATACCTTTTGACAACTTTGTTACTGTTAATAATAGTACAAGGTATAACATTGATCCTTACGTCACCTTTTTTGACAAGCAAGAAAACCGTCACAAAGTACTTACGCGTTATTACTACGTAGAAAATGACAACGGGAATAATCAGGGAAATATTTCTAATAATTTTTATGGAGAATACCAGTTTCAACGCAAATTTAAAAGCTTAGGAGATCTTGGTCTAGTGGCAGGAGCTGTTGGAATGTACTCCACCAGTTCGCAAGCAGATCTATATGGATACGGAGATTACAAAGTCTCTAATTATTCAGCTTATTTACAATTAGATAAAGGGTTTATAAAGAACCCAGAAGAAGATGATTATAAATTAAACATATCTGGTGGATTCCGCTACGAGCTAAACACCTTAAAAAGTAATGATTTTATACGGATCTATGCAGATTCTACAAACAACACTCTCGTTCCAACTGATCCTGAAATCTCCGAAGCAAGACCAGTTTTCCGATTGGGTTTAAACTATGAGCCTGTAAAATATACTTATTTCAGAGCTTCTTGGGGCCAAGGATATCGTTTCCCTTCCATTGCAGAGAAATTTGTTACGACTCAAATTTCAATTATTGGGATCTACCCAAATCCACAATTGGAGTCAGAGACTGGTTGGAGTGCAGATATTGGTGTCAAGCAAGGATTTAAGATCTCAGAATGGCAAGGATTTGCTGATTTATCATTGTTTTGGACAGAATATCAAAACATGATGCAGTTTACCTTTGGTGATAATGAATTTAATACCTTCAACCCTACTACCGGAGTAGGCACTGTGGTCACTGAAGCTGGGTTCCGTTCTGCCAATGATGGTGATGTACAAATACCTGGATTTGAATTTTCGTTGGCTGGACAGGGAAAGCTATTTAATCGCAAGACTCAGTTTATTGCTGGATACACTTTTATTGATCCAAAATACAAGGAATGGGATCCTATTCATGAGGATAGCCTACCTGTGACCCAAGGACAATTTAATGCTTTTTACACTACTGGCGATGAAAATATTCTCAAGTACAGAAGTCGTCACACGTTCACGCTAGATGCTCAGACTGATGTCATTCCTAATAAACTATCGATTGGAGTTGGGGTTAAATACTCTAGTTACATGCAAACCTTGGACGATTATCTTGTACGAGGGATTCCAGTAGACATTTTTGGAAATATAATATATATACCACTTTTCGGTTTGGAAGAATATCGTGATATCTATGATGGTAAAGGCAATCTTTCTTTTGATGCCAGGGTTGCGTACGAAATCACTAAGGACATAAAGGTTTCTTTAGTTGGAAAAAATCTAACCAACAATTTCAATACAAATAGACCTGCTTTAGTTGATCCTCCTAGAAATATTACAGTAAGAGCTGACATCAAATTTTAAGTTATAGCCTCATCGCAAGCGCTCTCGCTAGCTAAATAAGAATTATGGCTGTTCTCCTTTTGGTGGAGTAATGAATAGACACAAATGGGTTTTAGAATTGACTTATCATATTTTGAGAGACGAACTAAAACCCATTTCCTTGTTTGGCCCACAGATTCAATTATCAAAGACGAGTTTGGACTTAAATCACCTAAAACGAAGGTTAAGGTAGTACTTTTATAACTGCCTGCCGTACAACGTAAAGTAACGGTTCTGAAGTTACCATCTGATATTTCTAAATTCAAGCACCTATACTACTTTGGAACGCATAAATCATTGCTTGAGGATTCGTACCGAAAATATAATCTACCTAGTGTCTGAACGAAAAGACAATAGTCGTTGATTATCAATGTTTTAATAAGAAATTGTTACGACAAATATTCTTGGGAATATTCCATTTATCTAGCTTATCGCTGAATAATTTTAATTTTTTTGTAGAAACTGAAGGCATATCAGATCACATTAGTTAATGAATAAAGAACGAGGAACCTGTTACTTCTATCAGAAGTGAGAGGTTTTGCAAGCCGTAAAGCATTGATTTTCAAAAAGTAAAGACCTCTCGCTTTTTGAAAAAGTAACAGGTCGCTCGTTCATTGCTTAAAAAACTGGTGTTTTCGGTCAGGCACTACCTAATGCAGATTAATTTCAAGAACTTTCTTACTAGAGAACTATCAATGTTCATAGATTTATTACGTTGTATTTCATAGCGTTAAAAATAAATTATATATCCATATATATCAACGACACGCTATTTTATCAGAACAACTAATAAAATATGTTCTTAGTATTGGAGACGGAAAGAGTGCTTCTTTGTACTGGAAATAGTGAAGAGATCATAAATTGTAGATTAGTTTTATTGTAATCAATACGATAGCTATTAATTGCTGGTCAGGAGGTTTTCTTTCTGGCCATTTTTAGTTTATCCCAGATTCCAGAGTTTGACCAACTCATATAATAATAAATTAAATCACATCGAATAGCAATTATCAAATTTTTGCAATGAAATTCATACGATATTTACAAAATAATTGATTGACGAAAACAAATGAAGATGGAGTTAGTCCCGCACAAAAGAATTGAAACTTGCAGCGTTGATCAAAGATTAGAATACTAAATACAAGCTATAATAATAAATTCTTTACATTTAAATTAAACAACATGAACTTTAAGATTTTAACCCTCGTATTTTTCTTAGCAACCACGTTCCACCTTAATGGACAAGTGTTTGTAAATTCAAGTGCCACAGGAGCCAACAATGGTTCTTCTTGGTCAAACGCTTACTCAAGTCTCTCAGTGGCCATTACAAATACTCCTGAAAACTCACAGTTCTGGATAAAAGCAGGAACTTATAAAGCAGGAACCACTAGAGCAGATTTTTTGAGCCCTAAGAGTGGGCATCAATTTTATGGTGGGTTTGCCGGAACAGAAACCGCGCTCTCACAACGAGACATTGTTAACAACATAACAATTTTGTCTGGTGATATAGCAGGAAATGACATTACAAATAATTTTACTGCCAATCGCACGGACAATAGTATGCACATCGTTTACATTGCGTCACCGCTTACTGCCCCGGTAACATTTGATGGTCTGACCTTCCAAAATGGCCATACTGCAGATGAATTTGGTAGTGGGAATGATAGAAGAGGAGGCGCAATTCTTAGTTATTCTACACTAAAGATAAGCAACTGTGTTTTCCAACAAAATTATGGACATTATGGGGCGGCAGTCTACCCGCGAAATGCAGGAGCAGTCAATACTGAATTTATGGACTGTGTTTTTGTTAACAATGCTGCTTGTTATGGTTCTGCAATATTTATGGCAACTACAACGGGCACCTATGACAATTGTACGTTTGACAACAATGTTTGTACTGCTACAAGTAGTGGAAACGGAGCGGGGGCAGTCGCCGCGGTCACAACCACATATACGATGACTAATAGCACTTTTACAAATAATTATGCGCACTCAGGAGCAGCACTTTATAGCTATTCTAGTACAGGAGGAGGGCCTGCAAGTAAAGTAATTAATAGTAACTTTTCTAACAACGATGCGATCTTTGGTGGTGTGGTTCAATCATTTGACCCTGGCGTCGAAATAGAATTTGACAATTGCAACTTCACAAACAACACTGCAACGAATAGAGGTGGTGTAGCTAGTGGAGATGCGAACTCCTCATTAACCTTTAAGAACAGTACCTTTGACAACAATTCTGCCCAATATGGAGGAGCCATTGGAGTGTTCGCTATTCAGTCAGTCGTAGTAGAAAGCTGTACGTTTCAAAACAACGGCGATGCTAACCAACAAAATACAAATGGAGGCGCCATTACGATAGCAAATTCCTCTTCCTTGTCTGTCACTGGATCTACATTTGACAGTAATGTGGCTACGGATGGTGGTGCTGTTTATGTTGAAGACACCAATTCTTCAGGAACAATTGCGATAATTAGCAAGTCAATTTTCACCAACAACAGTGCTAATTTGGGCGCTGGAATCAATATGCACAATATTGATTTAGAACTTGATAATAGCCTAATTGCTGACAATATTGCTGCTGCTACAGGTGGTGGCATATTTCTCAGTGCTTCTACTATTGGAACGACTAACATCACAAACACAACCATTGCCAATAATACTGCTCCTGGTGCAGGAGGTATTTCACAAACTCTAAATGGTGGTGCTATTAGCTTATTGCTTAAAAACACCATTTTGGAAAACACTACAGCGAATTATCAGAATAATAGTCCTACTGGTACTCCTTCCGTATCCACTGCTGGAGGTAATGTATCATCTGATGCTTCTTTAGTTAGTTTTCTAAATGGGACTAATGACCTCAATAATACTGCTGCGGATTTTATGGGTAGTGGCATTGGCGACTATCATCTGGTTTCTGGTAGCCCTGCGATCAACAATGGTGTTGGTACAGTTACCCCAACAGATTTAGACGGTAATCCAAGAAAAGACGGTCCTGATTCTGGTTCCTATGAATACCAAGGTTCTAGTAATACAAATAATGTAAAAACTAATTCGCTTTCGATTCAGATTTTCCCTAATCCTGTTAGCGATATTTTGAATCTTGAACTTAATAATCAATGGAAAGGAGCACTTAATCTAAACATCGTTGATGCAAAAGGGGCAGTTGTTTACTCCGAAACTATAGATAAAAACCAAGATTTGCTACAGCAATCTCTTAATGTTGTAGACTTCGCTAGCGGGACTTATAAATTAGCAATAAACAATGGTTCGTCTTACGAAATTAGATCTTTTATAGTTCATTAGTTTTATTGTAATCAATACAATAGCTACAATAGCTATTAATTTAATGGTCAGCGGGTTTTACCTTCTGGCCATTTTTTTGTTTTAATAATCGGGCCGACAATTATTTTTTTGCCATTTACAAAAGATTTGAAAAAATAATCCTTATTATGTTGTTTCTAAGCTAACTAACTAATTTATAGATGAATACTAGAAAAGCAACGCTTCTATTAATCAGCCTGTTTTGGGCATTGATAGCCTATGGCCAAGTCGCGCCAGTAATTCCTTCTGTTGATGCAGAAATTGGTGATTTATATGTCTGCGAGCGCAGGTGCATCTTTGTAGCGATTGTGTAGTGAAATTGCCATTTCTCCATCCAGGATCAGACGTTTTTTCCAGGCGACCAAACGCATATCTGCGCTCGCTACGTTATTGGAGGCTGGTGTTACAATTGTACTGTCTACATTAAAAAACGCTGTGCCTTTGTCTGTTGCTGACAAATACGCGAAATGCAAGTGATTGCCTTGTAATGTGCCAATGCTTGATTTGTGCTATCTTTTTTAGCAATTTTTGTTGCAAGATTCGCTGGTATTCTTGTACGTCGAATTGCAACTGAAATTGCTGTAGGTCTTGTCTATTGCTTTGTTGTTCTGTTGTCAATAAAACACTTGCACTTACGGGTAAATCCCAAACGGTAAGGGATGGGTATAGCTCTGTACGCAAGAAGCCGGACTCTAGATAGGCTGGGACATCTCCGTTGCGTGCTGCCCATTGCCCGGTAGTTCTACTACGCCCTTGAAATTGTATGAGTTGGTCACTGGGTTCCTGTGTTTCTTGTGTCTGAGTGCTGTTTGTTTTGGTTCTTCTGGTGGTCACTTCTCCTAGCACTTGTCCTGTGATGGCGTCAATGACTTTGGTATTCAGCATATACGTACCTACTGGTAGCTCTTTTCTGGCGTTGGCTCTGGTTTCTTGGATCTGTATCGGCTGTACTGTTTCGAGTGTGGTGACGTTGACTCCTGGCTGTAGGTGGAATGTCTTACTTCTGGCTTTGTAGAACTGGCCTTTACTGGTTTCTGTTAGTGTGGCTTCTAGGTACGTGTTTAGGGTTTGTTGGGCGGGGTTTGTCGCGGTTACTTGCCACAGGTTTTCTATTGTGAGGGTTGGGGTGGGATTGTAGCGCAGGGTGAGTTGGGCAAACCCAAATCTGGTGTGTTCCAGATCGGGAATGATCACCGCATCCATAAACTCAAGCGCGGAATCACAATTCTCAGAACGCTCTGAGAGATAATATTGAGACAATTGGTTCTCTGAGGTGCCGGGAACCGTTTTTTCCTCTACAGATTTAATCGGAGTGCATGAACAGAGAGATAAGAGCCAGGTGCCAAAAATGATCAATGTCTTTTTCATAGTACATCAAAAGAAGGAACAAAAATCTGTCCCAGGGTTGGACAATTCTATTACTCATAATTTATTCAAAGACTAATGTAAGAGAAGTACCTTTAATAGTAACCTCGCCGTTCTCAGTGGTAGCTAACTTTTCTCCATTTCCTGAAAAGTAAACAAAAAGTTTTCTATAACTACAGCCGGATTTACCTGCTCTAGTTTTATCACAGTTGTCATTATATATGCAATCTATACACTCTTCTTCAAGATATATTTGGTAGCTTCGTCTTGGACTAGGATTAGTGGGTACATTTAATACTTTTTGAATATATTGTTTACTTTTCCCCTGCAAACAGTTATCCGCGAATTTTTTGAGATAAGCTGCGTTTTCATCCATACTATTTTGAGGTTGAAAAAAAGCCTCATTTGAAATGTATGAAACCTGTCTATCCTCTAAATAAACAAAGTTAGTCTTAATACTCTTTTCTTGATCCTTACATGTGCATTTAATAGATTCCTGATTGGCCGTCCTGCAACAATTCGAAAAAACAACAGCTAAAAAAAGCAATAGCATTGTACGTTTCATTCTTTTATAAATTTACGTGTAGACAAGACCTTACCTGTTTTCACGGTTAGAAAATATATTCCTTGTGAAAGAGATTGAATATTAATCAAACTACTATTTACACCCCTAAGCTTTTCACCAAGATTGTGATGAAGTGTTTCTCTACCCAAAATATCAGTAATGTATACTGACACATCACTTTTTCTTAAAAGTTCAAATTCTACAGTAATACTTTTATTTGAAGGATTAGGAAAAATGCTAATACTATTATTACTTTCGATTTCATAAGTAGAAAGTACACACCAGGGAATATCTGTCATTGGCGATACATTAAAAGGAGGACTAGGAAGTCCTGTCATCCCAATGGCGTTAAAATTCATGACGTCAAGCCCGCCTTTAGATGCTGCCGGCCCAATGTCTCTACTTTCAAACCC
>Ga0209186_1000026_pt1 | contig 125767 bp, 121 predicted proteins | sample SidtaG_FD_187426 | JGI IMG/M metagenome (GOLD analysis project Ga0209186, IMG submission 187426) | Marine algal microbial communities from Sidmouth, United Kingdom - Sidmouth_Male2 metaG (SPAdes) (version 2) | ecosystem: Host-associated > Algae > Red algae > Unclassified | place: Sidmouth... | reverse complement strand
AAAGATTTAAGGTGGTTATAGCGACGGGGCTCACCTCTTACCATTCCGAACAGAGAAGTTAAGCCCGTTTGCGCCGATGGTACTGCTTACTGTGGAAGAGTAGGTCACCGCCTTTTTTGTACCAATAGAATTGGTATTACACAAAACCCTTACTAGTTTAATAGTAAGGGTTTTTTTGGTTTAATTGTTTTTTTAGTAATCAAGAGTTTGAATTTTATTATCTTCATTTTTTATTTGTAAATGGACATTAAAAAAAATAAAGAACTCGATTTAGCTTGGAATTTTGTAAATAGTACCAATAGAAATATTTTTCTGACTGGTAAAGCAGGAACTGGTAAAACTACCTTTTTGCATAAACTAAAATTGAAATCTCAAAAAAGAATGGTTGTAGTTGCACCAACTGGTGTGGCAGCTATTAATGCTAAAGGTGTTACGATTCATTCTTTCTTTCAAATGCCTTTTGGCCCTATTTTGCCAGATACTGATTTAAACTCTTCAGCTGGTTTTAATAGAAAGTTTAGTAAAATTAAGATTAATATCATTAAATCTTTGGATCTATTAGTGATTGATGAAATAAGTATGGTTAGGGCTGATTTACTAGATGGGATCGATAAGACATTAAGACGCTTTAAAAATCGGAATTTAGTTTTTGGTGGAGTACAGCTATTAATGATAGGAGATCTACAACAATTATCTCCTGTAATTAAAGATCACGAATGGAGATTATTAAGTCCTTTTTACAGGAATGCGTTTTTCTTTAGCAGTCTAGCTTATCAAGAATCTAATCCTATCACTGTGGAATTAAAACATATTTATAGACAAGAAAATCCTGTGTTTATAGATATTCTAAATGAAATCAGAAATAATAAATTGAGCCAAACTGCTGCTGAAGAATTAAATAAACGTTATCAACCTAGTTTTACTCCTAACGAGGATGATGGTTACATATCATTGACAACGCATAACAATAAAGCAAATCAAACTAATAGACAAGAACTTGAAAAACTTAAAGGTAAATCAAAAACGTATGTAGCAGAAGTAAAGGGTAAATTTCCAGAACATTCATACCCAAATAATGAAGAGCTAACATTAAAGGTTGGAGCACAAGTTATGTTTGTTAAAAACGATAGCTCGGCAGATAAGCGCTATTTCAATGGTAAAATAGGAAAAGTTATTTTACTAGAAGAAGATGAAGTTGTAGTTAATTGTCCTGACGACGATTTTAATATAATTACTAAACCTGAACTATGGGAAAATATTAAATATACTGTCGATACTGTAACAAAAGCAATCTCTGAAGATAACATTGGAAGTTATACGCAAATGCCTTTGCGTTTGGCATGGTCTATTACAATTCATAAAAGTCAAGGACTAACGTTTGAAAAAGCTATCATCGATGCAGAAGGAGCTTTCGCGCACGGCCAAACTTACGTAGCACTAAGTCGTTGTAAGTCTCTCGAAGGTTTAGTTTTGAAAAGTAAAATTACTCCGGACCAAATTATAAGCGATAGTAATGTTATTTCGTTCAATGAAAATGCGGAAGCCAATCAACCTAATGATGAGATTTTACAAGAATCTAAACGGACTTTTCAATTAGACTTAATTTCAGAAATTTTTAATTTTTATAAGTTTCTTTATCCAGTAAATAGAATACTTGATATTTATTACAAAAATAGAGGCAGCATAGAGGGTAGCATCGAAACACCATTGACTAATATAAAAGATAATGTCACCGCTTTACTAAAAGTGAGTACATCTTTCATTACGCAACTAAAATCAATAGGGAACTCATTAGAGATTCCCGAGTCCAATACCTCAATACAGGATAGATTCACTAAAGCAATTATCTATTTTAATGATAAAACTAAATTGACAATAGAACCCTCTTTAAAAAGTTTTGGTTTTACAACAGATAATAAAGCAATTGAAAAAGATATAAATAAACAGTATGATACTCTACAAGAATTGTTGGCTACTAAGTTGTCATATTTTGAAGGTCTAAAGAATGGATTTAAAGTAAAAAAGTTTCTAGATTTAAGAGCAAAATCTGTATTTCTAGCAAAAGAAAAGCCAAAAAAGCAGCGCAAGACTGTAATAGAGGGTACAACCAACGTTGAACTTTTTGAACTACTGCGAGAGCTAAGAAATCAAATTGCAAAACGAGAAGATTTAGTTCACTTTCAGATTTTTACGCAGAAATCGTTATATGCTATGTGTGAAATTTTACCAAATACCAAACAAGAATTGAAAGCAGTGCACGGTATGGGAAAAACACGTATTGAAAAATATGGAGCAGAGATATTGACAGTCATAAAATCTTACTGTGAAGAGAATGACATTGAAAAATCAAATAAAGTTTCAGTTTTTGAAGAACTAAAACCAAAAAAAACAGAAAAAGGAAATACAAAGAAAATTTCTCTAGAATTATTTAAAGCAGGGAAATCATTGGATCAAATCGCATTAGAGCGTGAATTAAATACAAATACTATCTTTGGGCATCTTGCTGAATTCATTTCTTCAGGTGAAGTAAAGATTACAGACTTAATGTCTAAACTGCATTATACAGAATTAAAAAAAGTCATACCGACCAAAACCTTCGAAAATCTATCAGATTTAAAACATCAGGTAGATGATAAGTTCTCTTATGGCGAGTTACGTTTAGTATTAATTAGTTTAAAAAAAATAAAAGGTTAAAATAAATAACTTTTAAATTAACCTTTATCAATTTTAGAAATTATTTTTTTACTACCAATTTTTTGGTTATTCCTCTTTCTTCTGAATAAATATTTAATAGATAAATACCATCTTCAAGATTTGAAACATTGAATTTATTCTCGTTAGATATTGAAATTTGAATTCTTTTACCAGAAACATCGTAGAGTTCAACAGAACTGATAATTATACCTCTACTAGGTTTAATAGTAACAAGGTGATTAGCTGGGTTAGGATAAAGTAAGACCTCCATTTTAGCCAAATATTCCACTAAATCTAATGTTAATGCAGATGTTAAGATGTTTGATGCAAAACCATCTCCGCTACCACCATTATAAAGTATTAGCATTAAACCAGATAAATAATTATTAGGTTTTAGTAGGCTTGAAAAACCATCTCCAAAACCACCATTATAAATTGAGACTATTAGTCCTTCTAAAAAAACGGAATTAATAAAACCAAAATCTGCACCATCACCATTATCCCCTTTAAAAAGTATACTTAAATCCTCTCCATTAAGGGTAGATTGAAACGCATCTTGTGAATATCCATCACCCAAATTTCCAACATATAAATTATTGATATTGCCTCCGTTAATTGTAACAGTTGCTAAATTTTGTGAGAACCCATCACCAGAACTGCCTTTGTATATCTCAAAAATTGTCGTTGATAGTATTAACTGGTTGGTCTTAGCATCATGACCATCTCCAATACTACCTTGGTATAGTACTGAAAATGATGCTATACCTCCATTTAATCTACTTCCAATTAATGAAGATTTATCACTCCCATCATCAGACCCACCAACATATTGCGCATTTGCAAAACAGCTAATCAGAAAAATTAGTAAACATATTTTTTTAGTCATCATTTTTTTGATTTAATTGACTGATCGCCCACCACGAAATCCTAATCTATTATTTGATCCAAAAAGTACAGTAGCAGCATCGTATCTATCAGAGACCCTTATAAAATCTGAGCCATTAGCAAAAGAACCTCCTCTATATCCAATACCCGCATCAGTTACAGGCCAAGAAGTAACATTGGCATTACCATTAGTTGTTAGTATACCGTTTCCATTAGCGGCTGTAAAAGCTCTACCTTCTGGATTGCCTACGGTTATGCAACGTTCGTAAAGATTGCCTGTAAGTTCCATAATACCATAGTAACTTCCTCCGCTTTCTTCTCTGTTCTTTGTAATTGAACTGGCTGCAAGTATACCAACACGTTTTGGGCCAGAAGGTGTTCCATTAGTTAAACTGTACATAACGTTTCCGACTCCTTGCTCAGGATTACTAACGAGTTCATTAGGCTGTGCAATATTAATATAAGTATACTCTGTTGTGGCAATATTAGCATTGCCCCAAGCAAATTCTCCTGGTTTGGGAGCAATTGGTCCACGACAGGCTTTTTCATATTCTAACTCAGTCATAGGTCTTAATCCAGACCAATCTAGATAGGCGTATAAAAGATTGTTATTAACATAATTAAGTGGTATATCTGGATTAGTTGTTATTGCACTAGAACTACCATCTGACCAAGAAATACCGTTACGATTAATTTCGGTGTCTTGGTTTTTCCCGTCCGTACCAGTCACATCATTATTAATTTTCTGAGCTGTAGTAAGTGTGTTGAAAAAGTCAACCCATTGCCCTTGAGTTACTTCATATTTCATAGAATAGAATGCATCAAATCCTTTTGGGAATTCTGCAGGAATCGGACCTAATTGATCTCCAGGTCTTGACCCACCAACAGAAGTATTATAATAAAGATTACCAGAACCTGGAGCAACTGTAATAGGATTTTCAGAATTTATAGTGTACGGTGTAGAAGTAAACCACGAGTAGAATTTACCTACTTCATCTCCTGATGTGCCACCAACAGAGAAGACTCCTTCTGGTACATAAACCATTTCAATTGCAAATACTTGTATATCAATAATATCATTAGGATCTATAGAGCCGTAATCCCATCTTAAACGCATGCTTTGCAGGTTTAAATCCCCACTACCATCACCATCTCGGTAAACAAAAGCACCAACTCCGTCGCTAGATATATCTATAGTGCTACCAGTTGCTGCAACGAAATCGGTCTGGCTCAATTGTGCGTGCTCCCAATCACCGCTATTTACACGATATTTTATAAATACCCAAGCAGCATCCCAATTTGAAGGACCAGCACTTAAGCGCCAGGAATTTTCCCAACTCAAATCAAATTCTACTTGCACCCAATCAGGTGCATTTAAATTTTCTAACGAAATATTACTTACAGTAATATTATTGGCAAAAGCCATAAAGCAAAACAAAGTTGCTAATAATGTAATTTTGATTTTCATAATAATGATTTTAAGTTGATTATATATTTCTAATAGGAGTTATTCAATTCTTGTAAAAACCTTGTTTTTGATACCGTATTAACAAAAGAGTCAATAAGCAGTAATTCAGGAACAATTATTTTTTTAGAATTTTAATAACAACCAAATAAGCTATTTTAGTTCTTATAATTAATCAAAATTATACATCAATCATTAGAGGAGATATTACTATTGTAACAAAATATAGAACATATGTTACATGACTATATTTTAAGGGTATTTGCCTGATATTCAGGTATAAAATTAAATATTTTATCCTAAAGTAAGTGTTGTAACGTGTCAATGGAAAGAAAAAACAATCTTTTGGAGCTTAAAACTGTATAGATGGTAAAAAAAAGACTCAACAAAAAGTTGAGTCTTTTTAAAATATTGATTTGTAAGATTTTTATCCTTTTATTAAACTGCGAGAGATCACAATCTTCTGAATCTCTGATGTTCCTTCATAAATCTGAGTAATTTTTGCATCACGCATTAAACGCTCTACATGGTATTCTTTAACAAATCCATTACCTCCATGAATTTGAACTGCTTCTACAGTGTGCTCCATAGCAACTTTACTGGCGTAAAGTTTTGCCATCGCACTACTCATATCGTAGTTGTTGCCTTGGTCTTTATCCCAAGCAGATTTCATTACTAACATCCTTGCAGCTTCAATTTCTGTGTACATGTCAGCTAACTTAAAAGCAATAGCTTGATGATTACAAATCTCTGTACCAAAGGCTTTACGCTCTTTAGAATATTTTAAAGCTAATTCATATGCTCCTGCAGCAATACCTAAAGCTTGTGCGGCAATACCAATTCGTCCACCAGAAAGGGTTTTCATAGCGAATCTAAATCCAGATCCATTAGCACCAATTCTATTTTCTTTAGGAACTTTTACGTCATTAAATTGTAGTGTATGCGTATCACTTCCTCTAATACCAAGTTTATCTTCCTTAGGTCCAATATCAAAGCCTTTCATTCCTTTTTCAAGAATAAATGCATTTATACCATGTGAACCTTTGTGTTTATCGGTTTGAGCAATAACTATATAAATTTCTGCACGTCCACCGTTTGTAATCCAGTTTTTAGTACCATTAAGAATATAATGGTCTCCCTTATCTATTGCTGTCGTCTTTTGTGAAGTCGCATCACTACCAGCTTCAGGCTCACTTAAACAAAACGCACCTATGTTTTCACCTGTAGCTAATTTGCTTAGATATTTTTGCTTTTGTTCTTCGTTTCCATAAGATTCTAGTCCATAACAAACCAAAGAGTTATTTACAGAAACCATTACTGAAGCAGACGCATCAATTTTAGATAATTCTTCCATAATTAATACATAAGAAATAGCATCCATACCACTTCCTCCATATTTTGGATCTACCATGATTCCCATAAATCCTAGTGCACCCATTTTCCGAACCAATTCTTCTGGGAATGTTTGCGCATTATCACGTTCTATAACACCAGGTAGTAATTCTGTTTGAGCAAAATCTCTCGCTGCATCACGAATCATTAAATGCTCTTCTGTTAAGCTAAAGTCCATAAAATTTAATTATTGATTTGGTAAAAAATTCATGCAAAGATAAGAGTTTCTTGTGGTATTTTCAATAAGGAATATTATTTTTACGGATATGATAAAATCTACTTATAAAGTTATTGCGCTAATGTCCGGAACATCTTTAGACGGGATTGATATTATTTTTGCGACTTATGAATTTGATAATGAATGGAACTTCGAAATTCTCCAATCAGAAACCATAAAATATTCAAAAGATTGGAAACTGATTCTAAGTCAATTAGTGAATAAAACTATAGTAGAATTAAAAGAAATAGATACTACTTATTCTGAATATTTAGCAACTATAATTTTAAAATTTATAAAAGAGAATGAGATAAAAGCTATTGATTTTGTTGCTTCACATGGACATACAGCACTGCATCAACCAGATAAAAGTGTAACATATCAAATAGGAAATCTACAGATATTAGCTGATATTTTGAATGCGAAAGTAATTTGTGATTTTAGAGTTCAAGACGTTCAGTTTGGTGGGCAAGGTGCCCCTTTGGTACCAATTGGTGATCGTTTACTATTTAAAGATTTTGATTATTGTTTAAATTTAGGTGGTTTCGCAAATATTTCATTTGAAACAAATGAAAATCGAATCGCTTTTGACATTTGCCCTGTAAACATCGTTTTAAATCGTTATGCTTCAAAATTAAATCTAGATTATGATGATAAAGGACAATTAGCTTCTAAAGGAACGGTTGATCCACAACTATTAGTAAAACTAAATAATCTTGATTTTTACGAAGAAAAACCACCTAAATCGCTAGGTTTAGAATGGGTGGATACTCATATATTTCCTTTGGTAGATTCCTTTAAACTTCAGACTGAAGATGGTCTAAGAACTTTCATAGAACATAGCGCCATTCAGATTTCAAAAATTTTAGAAAGAAAGGGCAGCACTGTTTTGGTCACAGGCGGTGGAGCATACAATGATTTTTTGATGAGTAGAATTAGGGAACTATCAAAATCCAAAATCATTATTCCAGAATACCAAATTCTTGAATATAAGGAAGCCTTGATTTTTGGACTTTTAGGCGTTTTGAAAGAAAGAAGTGAAGTGAATTGTTTAAAGAGTGTTACAGGTGCGAGGCATAATCATTCTTCAGGAAAAATTTTGCTGCCAAATATTTAAAATATATATTTAATAAGCTTTTAGCCTTTAGAGTTTTTTATATTTGTTATAACTAAACCAACATCAATTGATAAAGAAATTACTTCAAACTTACGAAGATAAATTACCAGAAATCGTTTTTCATTGGAACGATGCTGAAACTGAAGCAGAAGGATGGGCCGTAATAAACTCGCTACGAGGAGGAGCGGCTGGTGGAGGCACTCGAATGAGAAAAAGTTTAGATAGAAATGAAGTGTTGTCTTTAGCTAAAACTATGGAAGTAAAATTTACAGTTTCTGGTCCAGCGATTGGTGGAGCAAAATCTGGTATTAACTTCGACCCACAAGACCCTCGAAAAAAAGGAGTCTTAGAGCGTTGGTACGCAGCCGTATCTCCATTACTAAAAAGTTATTATGGTACAGGTGGTGACCTAAATGTTGATGAAATTCACGAAGTCATTCCAATTACAGAAGAAAGTGGCGTATGGCATCCACAAGAAGGTGTTTTTGAAGGCCATTTTAAACCTACTCAAGCGGATAAAATCAATAGAATTGGTCAATTACGACATGGTGTTATTAAGGTCATAGAGAATCCAGAATTCTCACCAAATGTAAGCCAAAAATATACAGTAGCAGATATGATTACGGGTTACGGTGTTGCTGTTGCTGCAAAACATTTTTACCAAATTAACGACGATTCTATAAAAGGAAAGCGCGTTGTTGTTCAGGGTTTTGGAAACGTAGGCGCAGCTGCAGCTTTTTATTTTTCTCAGATGGGAGCAAAAATCGTCGGTATTATAGATAGAGTTGGAGGTTTAATTAATACTGAAGGATTTTCATTTAAGGCAATTACGGATTTATATCTCAATAAAAATGGAAATACGTTGGTCGCTAATAATCTTATACCATTTAATGAAATCAATGAAAAAATATGGTCACTAGAGACTGAGATTTTTGCACCTTGTGCCGCATCTCGATTAATAACACAAGATCAAATTGACCAAATGATAAGTACAGGTCTCGAAGTTATAACATGTGGAGCTAATGTCCCTTTTGCTGATAAAGAAATTTTCTTCGGTCCTATTATGGAGCACACAGACCAAAAAGTCAGTTTAATACCAGATTTCATTTCAAATTGTGGTATGGCTAGAGTTTTTGCTTATTTTATGGAGCGTAAAGTTCAGATGACAGACCAAGCTATTTTTAACGATACATCTAATGTTATTAAAAAAGCCTTAAAAGAAGTACATAACAATAATCCAACAAAAATTGGTGTAAGCGAAACGGCTTTCGAAATTGCACTAAGACAATTAATATAAATATCCCTTACTATGACAACTGTAATAATTCTCGTTTTTGTTTTTGGCTACTTGGCCATTACTTTAGAGCACAATATTAAAATCGATAAATTAATTCCAGCTTTGGTAATGATGGCTATAAGTTGGGCATTAATTTCTTTAGGAATAGATGATTTTTCAGAATGGTTCGATTCTGCAAACCATGGCTTGGTCGAAGGTTTTGCCAATTTTGGTCACGAGGTAAAGATGGAATGGATGGAAGAGACATTACTCCATCATTTAGGAAAAACGGCAGAGATACTTGTGTTCCTGTTAGGTGCTATGACCATTGTTGAAATTATAGATTATTTTGATGGTTTTTCTACGATTAAAAACGCTGTTAACTTTAACAGTAGAAAGAAGTTATTATGGATGTTTTCAATCTTAGCATTTATACTTTCTGCAATCATAGATAATCTTACAGCAACTATTGTTTTAATATCAATTCTTCAAAAAATTGTAAAAGACAGAAATATAAGGATTTGGTACGCTGGTTTAATTATTATTGCCGCAAATGCTGGTGGAGCTTGGTCACCAATTGGTGATGTTACAACGACAATGCTTTGGATTGGTGATAAAGTATCAACAGGAAAATTATTTATGTATTTATTTATTCCGTCATTATTATGTATGGTTGTACCAACATTCATCGCTTCATTTCTAAAACCGTTTAAAGGAACTTTAGAACTGCAAGAAGGTGACGATAAACCTAAAAATAAATTCAGTTCTACAATGTTGTTTTTAGGTTTGGGAGCTATTGTTTTTGTGCCAATATTTAAAGTCATTACGCATTTACCTCCTTATGTAGGTATGATGCTCTCATTGGGTGTTGTTGCTATATTTGCTGAAATTTATAGTAATTCAAAATTTGCCATTACTCAAGTTGTTTCAGATGAACATGATGCGCATGCAAGTCATAGTCCTGTACACTACTCATTATCTAAGATTGAGTTGCCAAGTATCTTATTTTTCTTAGGAATTTTAATGGCAGTAGCGGCTCTAGAATCTTTAGGGATTTTATTCAATTTCGCAGGTTCTCTTCAAGACAGTATGCCAATGTTGGGCACTGAATTACATGGTGAGGGAGTTTCAGATTTAGTAGTTTTATTACTTGGAGTGGGTTCTGCCGTAATAGACAATGTACCTTTAGTAGCAGCTAGTTTAGGAATGTTCTCAGAACCATTAGATAACGAACTTTGGCATTTCATCGCCTATTCAGCAGGTACAGGAGGTAGTATGCTTATTATTGGTTCTGCCGCAGGAGTTGTTGCTATGGGAATGGAAAAAATCGACTTCTTTTGGTATTTAAAGAAAATATCTTGGTTGGCATTTGTTGGTTTTATTGCAGGTGCAATAGCATTTATGGTCACAAGAAGTATTTTTTAATATACTTAAGACAAAAACACAACGTTATAACAACAAGAATTTAAAATTTTAAAAAACTATAGTATGATGTTATCAAGTACTATTCAAGATGCAGTGGACGTAGTAACTGATGGAGAATCAGTTGAAAAAACCTTATCCATAATAGAATTAATTACAAGTGGTGGTGCAGCCGGAATGGTGATTATTCTCATCCTATTCCTATTACTAATTGTAGTAACATACATTTATTTTGAACGTATTTTTGCGATTAAGGCAGCATCAAAAGTCGATTCAAACTTTATGAATCAAATTAAAGACCATGTTAGTAATGGTAAAATCGATTCTGCGCAAATGTTATGTGCACAACAAAACTCACCAGTTTCAAGATTGATAGCAAAAGGAATTACCAGAATAGGTAAACCTCTAGAAGATATTAATACAGCAATTGAAAACGCTGGTAGATTAGAAGTTTATAATTTAGAGAAAAACGTTAGTGTTTTGGCCACAATTTCTGGTGTAGCACCTATGATAGGATTTTTGGGTACCGTAGTAGGTATGATTCTTGCAATTTTTGAATTAGCTAATGCAGGTGGATCAATTCAAATGGATGTTTTGGCAAGCGGATTATATACTGCAATGACTACAACTGTAGGTGGCCTAATAGTTGGTATTGTTGGTTATGTGGCATACAACCATATTGTAGTGAAAACTGATAAGGTCGTTCATCAAATGGAAGCTAATTCAGTAGAATTTTTAGATCACTTAAACGAACCTATCTAATATGGATATTAGAGGAAGAAGAAATAAAGTAACACCCGAATTCAATTTTGCGTCTATGACGGATATTGTATTCTTGTTATTAATCTTTTTTATGATTGCTTCAACTTTGGTAACTACTAATGCCATCGATATTATTTTACCTACCGCAAGCGGAAAAACAGAGAATAAAAAATCGACAGCAGTGAGTATAAAAGAAGATCTAACATACTACATTGATAATAAGCGTGTAGGAGAAAGCGTTTTAGAAAACCAATTAATTACAGCAATGGCATCACAAGAAACTCCGACAATTGTGTTAAGGGCAGAGAAGTCCGTACCTGTTGAAAATGTAGTAAAGGTGATGGATATTGCAAATCGAAACAAATTCAAGGTGATATTAGCTGTTAAACCAAATTAAACGGCATTGTTTTTGAAAATAAATATACGAACAACAACCTGTAAGGTTGCAAAAAACCTGACAGGTTCAATTTTATAGAGTGAAATATTTAGAAACCAAACACGAACGTAATTCAGCAAGAATCACAGCCTTAGTGGCTTTGATACTCTTGTTATTGCTATTTGTAGTTGGGCCTCAATATTTAGATCTACCAGAAGAATACGGTATTGCTGTTAATTTCGGAACTACAGACTATGGTAGTGGTAATAAACCCTTAAGCGAGCCTAGAAAGGCAGAAGTTGAAAAGGTTGTAGAAGAAGAGGTTGTTGAAGAATCACAACCAGAAGAAACAAAAGTTGAACCCACAGAAGCAGCCTCTAAAGGGGAAGAAGTAATTACTCAAGAATCAGCCGAATCTATTGCTATAAAAAAACAAAAAGCAGCCGAAGCAAAAGCTAGAGCTGAAGCAGAACGTGCAGAAAGGCAAAAGCGCGAAGCAGAAGAACGAAAGAAAAGAGAAGAAGCTGAGAAAAAGAAAAAACTAGATAATCTTATTGGTGGTGTAAAAAACTCTAATGGAAACGATAATGGTGGTGAAGGACCAGATAAACAAGGAGGAAATAAAGGGCAATTAGATGGAGATCCTTACGCACCTAGTTACTTTGGTGGCTCTGGGCCAGGAAAAGGTGGAATAGGTTTCGGACTTGGGGGAAGAGGGAGGCCATCTAAGCAAATTTATAAGCAAGATTGTAATGAATATGGCTTAGTAGTAGTGAGAATTGAAGTTAATAGACAAGGAAAAGTGGTAAAGGCAGAACCTGGTATTAGAGGAACAACAAATACACATCCTTGTTTGTTAGAGCCTGCTAAAAAAATTGCATTATCTCATAAATGGCAATCAGATTCAGATGCACCGACAACTCAAGTAGGTTTTGTAAGTATTAATTTTGATGTTAGTCAATAGGCATGAATTATCAAGATACAGTAAGTTGGATGTTCCAGCAACTACCAATGTATCAGAATAAAGGTAAATCTGCTTTTAAAAAAGATTTAACCAATGCTATAAAACTTTCAGAATATTTAGGAAACCCTCATAAAGATTTTAAATCTATTCACGTAGCAGGCACCAATGGTAAGGGCTCTACGAGCCATATGTTAGCATCGATTCTACAAGAAGCAGGTTATAAAGTTGGGTTATACACCTCACCACATTTAAAGGATTTTAGAGAGCGAATTAGAATAAATGGCAAAGTTGTAAGTAAGCAATTTGTTATCAGCTTTATAAAACGCAATACGTTGTTTTTAGGTTCAAATCGTCTGTCTTTTTTTGAAATGACCGTTGGTATGGCTTTCGATTATTTTGCAAAACAAAATGTTGATATAGCTGTTATTGAAGTGGGATTAGGAGGTCGGCTAGATTCAACAAACATTATAATACCAGAACTATGTGTAATTACAAACATTGGTTACGATCACACACAATTTTTAGGCGATACACTTAAGAAAATTGCAGCTGAAAAAGCTGGGATTATAAAACAGAATATTTCAGTAGTTATTGGCGAAACACAAGCAGAAACCAAAGCTGTTTTTATATCAAAGGCAGATGAAACTAATTCTGAAATTTATTTTGCTGACCAAATCATTAAAAAGGTTTTAGAAAGTGATTTAAAAGGCTTTTATCAAATTCATAATATTAAAACGGTATTGCAATCGGTTGAAGTTTTAAGAGCATCAGGATTTCATATTTCTAAATCTCAGTTAAAAAAGGGACTTTTAAATGTGGTTAAGAATACAGGTTTAAGGGGACGTTGGCAAATTCTAGGTAACCATCCTAAGATTATTTGCGATACTGCACATAATAAAGAAGGATTGACTTATGTAATGCAACAATTAAAGTCTGAAAAATTCGACAAACTTCACATAGTTTTTGGAGTGGTTAATGATAAAGACTTGAGTTCTATAATTACATTACTTCCCAAGAAAGCCATCTATTATTTCTGTAAACCAAATGTACCACGTGGTTTAGACGTTCATAAATTGAGAGAAGTATTTAGCAGTGCTGGTTTATCAGGAATAACATATAGAAGTGTCAATCTAGCCTTAGAAAAAGCGAAGAAAGCAGCGAATAAAAACGACTTAATTTATGTTGGAGGCAGTACTTTTGTAGTGGCTGAAATAATTTGACTTTTTTATAAAAAATCTTTTGAGATATTAAAAACTAGTCTATATTTGCATCCCGATAACTATTGGGAGAGTCAGGTTTTCCGAATCCTGATTGAGTTTAAAAAAAAATCGGGCGCATAGCTCAGTTGGTTCAGAGCACTTGGTTTACACCCAAGGGGTCGGGAGTTCGAATCTCTCTGCGCCCACAAAGGTTTCCTTCTAAAGGAAACCTTTTTTTTGTTTTATTTTTATGAAATTTTATACTTATATTTTATTTTCAGAAAAATTAAATTGATATTATGTAGGAGCAACCAACAAAATAGATGATAGAATTGAAAAGCATTTATCTAGCAATAAAGGGTATACTTCAAAAGCAAAGGATTGGGAATTAAAATATTTTGAAACATATTTGTCGAGATCAGAAGCTGTAAGAAGAGAAATAAGTATAAAAAAATGGAAAAGTCGTAGAATGATTGAAAAGCTCATTAACAATCAAAAGTAATTATTACATTTAAAACAGAAAAGGGTCATTAACTCAGTTGGTTCAGAGTGTTACCTTGACAGGGTAGAAGTCGCCAGTTCGAATCTGGCATGACCCACATCAAGTAGAAAATCTACATGATAGTGTGAATTTTTCATCCAGAATATGTCCAAGGACAAGCCTTTTAGACGTATTCTGAATGAAAAAATTAAAATTCGGGGTTTTACGAATGTGGATTTTCTATTTGCAGGAGTGGTTTAATTCTAAAATAACGAAGTTAATCTGTCCTGATCCACAATTTTTAAATTAGATAAAATTAAGAATGCGCTCTAAAGCCATACCTCGTGAGCCTTTTATTAATACTGTAGAATTATCTAAATTAAGTATTTTTAATTCAGATTTTAAATCTTCAAAAGTTGAAAATTTATAGGTTGATTTCTCAGTCGTAGTTTTATAAAAATTCTCTCCAATTAGATAGATATTCTCTTCAAAATTAGATGTAATAAAATCTACAATTGCTTGATGTTCATTTTCGGCTTCAGCTCCTAGTTCAAACATGTCACCAAGAAATAAAATTTTTTTTTCAGCATTTAATTGTTTTAAATTCTTTAAAGCAGCGAGCATACTTGTTGGATTGGCATTGTAGGCATCTAAAATGATTTGAGTGGTTTCTTTTTTAATAATCTCAGAACGATTGTTATCTGGCTTGTAACTTTCAATCGCTTGTTTTATGTGTTCCGTTGATACATTAAAGTGTGTTCCGATGGCTACTGCTACAGCAATATTTCCGTAGTTGTAATCACCTATAAGTTGACTTTTAATCTCGGTAGCATCATAATTTAGCGTTACAAAAGGAGCAGCACTTCTAAACTCTACTACACAATCATTTTTAGGATTAGTACCAAAAGTGATCGTGTTTGGATATTTTTTTATTTGAGCGATTTGCTTAGCGTCATCAGTATTTATGAATACAATCTTATCATTAATTCTTAAAAAATCGTACAATTCAGACTTCCCTTTTATAACCCCTTCCACACTTCCAAATCCTTCGAGATGTGCCTTTCCAAAATTAGTTATTAAACCATAATCTGGTAGTGCAATATTTGATAGAAATTCAATTTCTCTTTGGTGATTAGCACCCATTTCTACAATTCCGAAGTCTAAATTTTCAGAAAAGCTCAATAACGTTAGCGGAACACCAATATGATTGTTGAGATTACCTTTCGTAGCTTTGACATGATATTTAGATGATAAAACGGATTTAATAAGTTCTTTTGTAGTGGTTTTGCCATTACTTCCCGTTAGTGCAATTATAGGAATATTAATTTCTTTTCTGTGATAAGTCGCTAGGTTCTGAAGCGTAGATAAGACATCATTAACCAAAATACAATGGTCATTTATTAATGCGTCAGTATCATCAACAACACAATATTTTGCGCCACCTTTAAAAGCCTTATCAACAAATTTGTTACCATCAAAATTATCGCCTTTTAAAGCAAAATACATGCAATTTTCTTCTAGTTTTCGGGTATCTGTAGAAACGGAAGAACAACTTTTAAACTTTTGATATAATAGGTCTATTGCCATGTGTTAATGCTTATTGTTTTTTTGATCCTTACATGCTTCGTTATTAAGTTTTAACACGCTTGTTTCATAGGCTTAAAAATAAAAAAGTCCTGACAAACTTATCAGGACTTTTTTAAATATTTATTTTTACTTCTTAGTTACGTTTCTTTCCACCTTTTTGAGATTTAGAACCAACTCTAGATACTGCACATCTAAAGCCAATGTAATCTGTGGCCATATCTTGCGGGAAGTAACGACGCTGCGCTGGATCTATCCAATACGCTCTATCTCTCCACGAACCACCTTTGTAAACTCTAACTTCATCATTAATTAACGATGTTCTGTTATTAGACTTATCATATTCTCTAACCAAATTACCTTCGGCAGAATCAACCTCTACTGTATGTTTAGGTGAATTATACATTTTACCAGTTTGGCTATTTCTTTTGTCACCTTCGTCAAAACTTTCTCTGTAATAACGTGAAGAACGCTTATCACCATCTCTAAAGTTTCTGTTGTCACTTTCTGAGAATTGAGTTCTTAAATACGTCTCTTTTTCGTCAACAGGAATTCTTGCTAATTCTCCTGGTAAATCTCTTGCTACAATTTTTCCGTTGCTTAAAGTATCGTAAACAATTTCATCTACCGTTACAACTTTTACTGTACCATCTTCGTTAAGTGCGGTTTTAGTGTAAACATTACCTCTATAGTAATTAAAATCGTTAAATTCATCATCTACTATTGGTCTGTAAACATCTGCTACCCATTCGGCAACGTTACCAGCCATATCATATAAACCATAATCATTAGGTTGATATGTTTTAACTTCTGCAGTAATATCAGCACCATCATCAGACCATCCCGCAATTCCACCATAATCACCTTTACCTTGTTTAAAGTTGGCTAATTGATCACCACGGTTCACACGTTTACCTGATCTTGTATATTGGCCATCCCAAGGATATTTTTTACGTCCTCTATAAACATTATAACTTCTTAATTCACTCATACCTAAAGCAGCATATTCCCATTCTGCTTCAGTTGGGAGTCTATATTTTACAGGTATTAAACCAGATTCTCTATTAGCATACATGTTAATAGGGTTACCTTCTGCATCAGTTTGCTGTCTTCTTTTTCCACCCTCAAGAACTTCTGTGTTTCCACCGTAAGTTTGTGTAGGAGCGTTTATATAGGTGTCTGAGCTGAACGTACTCTCAGCACTTAAATCTGTATATTGAGCATCTCTCTTAATGTAGCCTGCTTCTTGTAACGACATTTCTGCAACACGGTCAGATCTCCAAGTTGCATATTCAACAGCTTGTATCCAACTAACACCTACAACAGGATAATTTGCATATCCTGGATGACGTAAGTAATTTTCTGTCATCATCTCATTATAACCCAATCGGTTTCTCCATACCAAAGTATCTGGAAGTGCTCCGTTATATATCAATGCATAATTTGGGTCATCTGGTGGATACACGTTTTTTATGTAATCTAAATAGAATAAGTAATTAAGGTTTGTAACCTCGTGCTCATCCATATAAAAGGATTGTATATGTTGTTGATTTGGTGTATTGTTCCAATCGTGCATTGGGTCATCTTGTACTTTACCCATGGTGAACGTTCCTCCTTCTACAAATGCAGTTCCTGGAGGGGTTTCCTGTTCTTTGAATTGGGTATTGTACTGAAAGCCGCCATTTTTATCGTTTATTTTCCAGCCTGTAGCACTATCTACATTACCAGAACCCGAAGAACGTTTACAGCCAACAACAGATGCACAAAGCATTATTGCTATTAATAATTTTAGGTTTGAGACATTTTTCATATCCATACGTTTAAGTAAGCTCGTTAAATTTTAGATTCGCAATATAGTAATTAAAGGTAAACTGACAACTTTTTTTTGAATCAAAATTCAAAAAAATGTGCATTTCATCCTTTTTTTTCAACACGATAACGGATTTTTGTTCAATTTACCGGTGTATTTTGCTCTTTAATAACGAGTATTAAAATAAATTATTGTTGTATTTTTGAAATAAAAATTGAATAGTCATAATAACCCCTTGTTATGTGCGTTATTTTACTGTGAATTTACACAAGTATCAGGTTAGTGATATTTATATTATATGAAAATTCATTTTTTACTTATAACCAATAATGCTTAAATGAAAAATTGCTATTTTCTATTTTTTCTTGTTATTTCTTCGCTATGTTTTGGGCAGCAAAAACAATTTAATATTAAATGGGCTGGTGTAAAAACACTAGAAAGTGAGTATGGCAAAATGCAAATACCAGCTTTTGATGCTAAGCATTTTAGTTATGATGACGACAGAGGTCTAATGTTTTTTGTGCAATGGGATGCTAACACAAGTACAATTGATACAAACTCAGTTGAGCTTTCTAATATAACCTATGAAACTATTTCTGAAGCCGACTTAAAAGATTTAAATCCGCAACTTATATCAAATACTCCTCAGTATAATTTTTATAATACTAATGCTAGAGGTAAGCGTTCTAATTATTTTGAGATTAGTCCGATAATTAATGACAGAGGTATTTATAAAAAAATAACAGCTTTCACCATAAATTATAATACGCTTTTAGGGCGTTCATCAACTAGTACTGCTGGCAGAAATGTAATTGTAAATTCTGCGTTGAGTACTGGAGATTGGTATCGGTTCTATATTGAAGAATCTGGTGTTTTTCAACTTTCAAAAAGCTTTTTAAATAGTTTGGGGATAAACACTAATTCTGTTGATCCTAGAACTATTAAAATTTATGGAAATGGTGGTAGAATGCTTCCATATTTGAACTCTGAGAATTATCCTTTCGATATTGTTGAGAATGCCATTAAATTTGTTGGTGAGGATGATGGTAGTTTTGATAATAGCGACTATATTCTTTTTTATGGAGAGGGACCTACAACATATAATGACGAAAGCGAAACGAACATAAATCTTTACACAGACAGAACTTATTATTATGTTAATGTGAGTTCTGGAACTGGAAAGCGCATTGCGCCAATGCCAGTAATAAGTGGAGCTGCGGATTTTCAAATTGATACATTTCAAGATTATCAATTCTATGAAGTAGATGAGCACAATTTGGCAAAGTTAGGACGCCGTTGGTTTGGAGATGAGTTTGATATTGAAAACCAACGGGTTTATGATTTTCAGTTTCCAAATTTAGTAACATCAGAACCTGTAAGGTTTAATATTGCTGCAGGTTCTATTTCTGAAACGCCAGGTTCTACATTAGGAATTACGGTTAATGGTAATTTTGTGAATACGCTTACATTTGCGGCTATTAGTCCTGGTTCTATTTTAGGTACCGCTTCTGCTTTTAATGATAATCTTAATATATCTTCTGATGCCATAACCTTAACTTTAGATTATAACAATAATGGAAATCCTTCTGCCAAGGCATACTTAGATTACATTAATATAGAAGCAACTAGGAGTTTAATTTACCAAGGAGAACAATTGGTGTTTAAAAACAGAGTCGTAAATTCTAATCCAGGAATTGCAGAATACAACCTCTCAAATGCGGCCGGAGTTTCCGAAATTTGGGATATCTCTGATCGCTTTAATGTCACTACAGTTTTAAATATAGATAATCAAAACGACTTGTCGTTTAAAGCACAATCTGGTGAAGAAAGAACTTATTTGGCATTTTCTGGATCAAACTTTCTTCAACCTAGCAAAGCGTCTAGATCTACTGTGTCCAATCAAAATTTAAAAGGAACGATATTTAATAATGCACAAGGCACTTTTGAAGATATAGATTATATCATATTATCACCAACACAGTTATTGTCGCAAGCAGAACGTTTGGCACAGATAAATAGAGAACAGTATAACTTAAATGTAAAAGTAGTTGATCTTCAAACAATTTACAACGAGTTTAGCACAGGTAGCCAAGATATTGCTGCATTAAGAAATTTTGTAAAATATGTTTATGATAATGCCAGTAGTCCAAACAATAGACTGAAGTATTTATGTCTATTTGGAGATGGTTCGTATGATTATAAGGATAGATTACGAAATAACACTAATTTGGTACCAGCATGGTATTCTAAAAATAGCTTCAGTCTTACTAATTCCTTTGTCTCAGATGATTTTTATGCCATGTTAGATAGTAATGAAGGTCAGCTAGGTAATGGAGACAGAATGGATATTGCTGTTGGGAGAATTTTAGCAGAAGATGTACAACGCGCAAGGGATATGGTAGATAAGATAGAAGCCTATTATCAACCCGAAGCATTAGGTAATTGGAGAAATAATGTCTTGCTAATTTCTGATGATGTAGATATTATATGGGAAAGAATTCTAGAGGAAACCACAGACGGTATAGGTATCGAGATTGAAACTGAAAAGCCATTTTTTAATATCGTAAAGATTCATACAGATGCTTTTGAACAAGAATCTTCTGCCGCAGGTAATAGATATCCTAAAGTAAATAAGGCAATTAAAGATGCCATTGAAGTAGGTGCTTTAGTTGTTAATTATTTTGGACATGGTGGTGAGGATGGACTAGCAAAAGAACGGATATTCGATAAGTTTGACGCTCAAGAAATAAATAACGTTTGCAAATTCAATTTATTTGTAACCGTAACTTGTGAGTATACTAAGTTTGATGACCCTGACAGAGAAACAGCTGGCGAGTTTACTTTTTGGAATAAAAACGGAGGAGCCATAAGTTTAATTACTACGACGAGGCAAATTTTTGTTCAAGTAGGAGTGTCCTATAATGAGGTTTTAGATGATTATTTGTTTGCTTTCGGATCTAATGATTATCCATCTATAGGTGAAGCATTGCGATTAACAAAAACGGACAATAGGATTGCTGGTATTACGCAAAAAAGGTTGGTTTTTTTAATAGGTGATCCTGCTATGAAATTAGCCTTTGCAGAACCAAATGTTAGACTCACTAGAGTTAACGATGTAGATATCTCGCAGCCTATTGATACACTTAAGGCTCTAAGTTACACTAAACTGGCAGGAGAAGTTACAGACGTCAATGGCAACCTATTATCTAACTATAATGGTATAGTTACAACTACTGTATTTGATAAAAAGATTCAGCGCCAAACATTGGGCAATGATGGTATAACAGATAGCAATGGTGTAATTATCTTGGATTTTACAACGCTAGGCGAAATTATCTTTAACGGACAAGCTACCGTTAATAACGGACAGTTTGAAGTAGATTTTGTGGTGCCAAGAGATATTGGTATTCCTGTCGGAAACGGTAAAGTAAGTTTCTATGCGCAGACAACTACCCAACAATCAGATAAGGCTGGTGCAAATTTCGATGTTCTAATTGGTGGTATCAATGAAAATGCACCTGAAGATAACATCGGTCCAGTAATCAATTTATTTATGAATGATGAGAATTTTGTCTCAGGTGGTATTACCAATGAATCCCCAAACTTATTAGCAAAATTACAAGATGATAATGGTATAAATACAGCAAGTGGAATAGGACATGATATAACCGCTATAATTGATGGTGATGAAACAAACCCTATCGTTTTAAACGGTTACTACCAAGCTAACGTAGATGATTATACAAATGGGACGTTGTCCTATCCATTTAGAGATTTAGAGCCAGGTTTGCATACACTAACATTAAAAGCTTGGGATGTTTATAATAATTCTTCTACTTCAGAAATTCAGTTTGTGGTTTTCGATAAAGATGAAGAATTGGTAATAAATAACGTTTTAAATTATCCAAATCCATTTGTTAACTATACAGAATTTTGGTTTAACCATAATAGTATAGAACCATTAGATGTTTCGGTGCAAATATTTACAGTTTCAGGTAAATTGGTTAGAACATTAAACGGTCAGACATCAGGTGGTAGCAAAAATGTGAGCTCTTTATCTAAGGACATTATTTGGGACGGAAGAGATGATTTTGGAGATAAAATAGGAAAAGGAGTCTATGTATATAAACTAAAAGTGAAATCTAACCGTTTAAATAAACAAGTCGAAAAAATCCAAAAGCTTGTTATACTATAGAAGTGCGTTTAACGGTTTGTTTTTCAGCTTGAAGAAAAATTTTAACACTTCTCAAATAAAAAATTATATTTGCTAATGCATTAATGCAAGCAATTAGCATTAATAACATCATATTAATCATGAAGAAATACACCATACTACTTATCGCATTTGTAACATATAGTTTTACATATGGACAAGAAACAATTACATTTCCAGATCAATCTTCAGTTATAACTACAGGAGTACCATTTATGCTTATTGCACCAGATGCAAGAGCTGCAGCAATGGGAGATATGGGAGTCGCTACATCTGTAGATGGGTTTTCACAACAATGGAACCCTGCAAAATACGTGTTTTCAGAAGCTAAATCTGGAGTCAGTTTAAGCTACACACCTTATTTAAGTAAGCTCGTAAATGATATTTCTATAAGTTATGTCACCTACTTTAATAGATTGAATGAATTTAGTGCTGTATCAGCAAGTTTTAAATATTTTAGTTTGGGTGAAATTACCTTAACACAAAACGAAAATGATCCAGGTATTAATGTTAAGCCAAATGAATTCACAGCAGATGTGGCTTATACATTACGTTTAGCAGATCAGTTTTCTATGGCTGTTGCTGTGCGTTATATGCGATCCGATTTAAGAATTAACCAAGTAGATCCTAATGCAGACGCTGCTAGCTCTTTCGGAGCTGATATTACAGGTTATTATCAAAGTGAAGAGGAAGCATATAATGATTTTAATGGACGTTTTAGAGCAGGATTTGCAATTCAGAATTTAGGACCTAAGTTTAAATATGATGATGGTGGTAGAGAAAATTTTCAACCCACAAATTTAAGATTAGGAGCTGGTTTCGATTTTATATTTGATGAATATAACAAATTAGGTATCACTGCAGAAGTTGCTAAACTATTAGTACCAACACCTCCACAATTTGGTTTTGTAGATACAGATGGAGATGGTGAGCAAACTCAAGATGATCCGGCAACTACAGATATTAATGAAAACGAACCAACAATAATAACACAAGGCCAAGACAATAATGTAGGCTTTATTAGCGGAGTTTTTCAATCTTTTGGTGATGCGCCAGGTGGGTTTAGTGAAGAGTTAAGAGAATTCACTTGGGCTTTAGGAGCAGAATACACTTACCAAGAGAATTTTGCGTTTAGGTTAGGTTATTTCAACGAAGCCGAAGATAAAGGAGCAAGAAAGTTCTTTGCTTTAGGAGCAGGTTTCAAATACACAACCATAAATATAGATTTGTCTTACTTATTCTCTGCATCTAAAATTCAAAGTCCTTTAGAAAATACGCTACGTTTCTCTCTTACCTTTAATTTTGGTGACGGTGAATATGATGAATATTAGTAGATCCAAATAATTAGAGATTAAAAACTATTGTTCACAAAAACAATAGTTTTTTTGTCTAAAAAAGGTTTTGGAAATTTTAAACGCGTAGAGCTAATACTTAGAAAAAAAAGATGATTGGAAATAGCCTGTCACTATATAATAGTAATACCTGTAAATACATGAATGAAATTACAATTTCGGCAACATTACAAGTTTATGAAGATATAAAAGAACTTCCTAAAGAGATTCAGGACCTAATGACCTTTGCCATTAAAGCACGTCATACGGCTTATGCTCCTTATTCAAAATTTCATGTTGGAGCGGCTTTGCTATTAGATAATAAAGAGGTGATTATTGGTAGCAATCAAGAAAACGCGTCTTATCCTTCTGGCTTATGTGCAGAACGCACAGCGGTATATTATGCAGGTGCTAAATATCCTAAAGCTAAAATATTAAAAATGGCTATTACAGCTTCATCTCAAAACCAAGTAACGGATTCGCCTATTCCTCCTTGTGGTGCTTGCAGACAAGCCATAGCTGAATATGAAATAAAACAAGATCAGCCTATAGCAATCTACTTTATGGGAGCCAAAGGTAAAGTTATAAAGTCAGACTCTTTAGCCAATCTTTTGCCATTACTTTTTGATAATTCAGTATTGTAGCATTTTCATTGCAGTAATATTAGTAATTACTACATTTTTTTACCGAATACAGTTTCTGCATTAGTATCTAAATTGTTATTTTTGTTATTCGCTTGTGCCAATTTCAAATAAAAATTAACCAAGCGTTATTTTGATATAAATAATTGACCAAATGCAGAAAATAACTAAAGAGGTTTACCTTAAATGGTATGAGGATATGTATTTCTGGCGAAAGTTTGAAGACAAACTAGCCGCTGTTTACATTCAACAAAAAGTCAGAGGATTTCTTCATTTATATAATGGACAGGAAGCTGTATTAGCTGGTGCATTACATGCAATGGATTTAACTAAAGACAAAATGATTACTGCTTATCGTAATCACGTACAGCCAATTGGTATGGGAGTAGATCCTAAGCGTGTTATGGCAGAACTATTCGGAAAAGCAACTGGTACTTCTCAAGGTTTAGGTGGCTCTATGCATATATTCTCTAAAGAACACCGTTTTTATGGTGGTCATGGTATCGTAGGTGGTCAAATTCCATTAGGAGCAGGTATCGCTTTTGGTGATAAGTATCACGATAGTGATGCGGTAACATTATGTTGCTTTGGCGATGGTGCTGCCAGACAAGGCTCTTTACACGAAACTTTTAACTTAGCAATGTTGTGGAATTTACCTGTAGTTTTTGTTTGTGAAAATAATGGCTATGCGATGGGTACTTCTGTAGAGCGTACCGCAAACCATACAGATATCTGGAAGTTAGGTCTAGGTTATGAAATGCCATCAGGACCTGTTGACGGAATGAATCCAATAAAAGTTGCTGAAGCTTTTGATGAAGCAATTCAACGTGCTAGAAAAGGTGGTGGACCATCATTTTTAGAAGTAAAAACCTATCGTTATCGCGGACACTCAATGTCTGATGCACAACACTACAGAACAAAAGACGAGGTAGCAGAATACAAAAAAATAGATCCGATTACGCAAGTAAAGGATATTATTCTTGAAAAGAAATATGCTACTGAAGCAGATTTAAAAGCTATTGATAAGGATGTAAAGAAACGTGTTGCAGAATGTGAGAAATTTGCAGATGAATCACCGTATCCTGAAAAGAGCGTGATGTACGATGCTGTTTATGAACAAGAAGATTATCCATTTATAGATCACAAAATTAAGTAAGCTATGGCAGAAGTAATAAATATGCCGCGTTTAAGCGACACAATGGAAGAGGGAACAGTAGCTTCTTGGTTAAAAAAAGTCGGTGATAAGATTGAGGAAGGAGATATTTTAGCTGAGATTGAAACTGATAAAGCTACTATGGAATTTGAATCTTTTAACGAAGGTACATTACTTCATATCGGTATTCAAGAAGGTGAAACGGCAAAGGTAGATACACTTTTAGCTATCATTGGTGAAGAAGGAGAGGATATTACAGCATTGCTTTCAAATTCCAATAAAGAAAATACAAATTCCAAATCTAAAACTGAAGAGAAAAAGAATGATGCTGTCATTCAGAGCGATAGCGAAGAATCTCAAGAATTACCAGAAGGTGTTATTGTGGTTACTATGCCACGCTTAAGTGATACGATGGAAGAAGGTACTGTAGCCACATGGTTGAAAAAAGTTGGTGATGAAGTCGAAGAAGGAGATATTTTAGCAGAGATTGAAACCGATAAGGCAACTATGGAGTTTGAGTCATTTCAGGCAGGTACATTATTACATATTGGTTTAGATGAAGGTGATACCGCAAAGGTAGATTCGCTTTTAGCAATTATTGGACCTAAGGGAACAGATGTTTCAGGTGTAGCTAAAAACTTCAAATCTGGTGGTGGAGAGGCTAAAAAAGAATCAAAACCAGAACCAAAGAAAGAAGAGAAACAAGCAGATAAAAATGAAGAGCCTAAAACGGAAGCTGAAAAAGAGGATACAAAAAAGGAAACCTCTAAGAGTTCAAGTTCAAGTTCAGATTCAAGTAGAATATTTGCTTCACCATTAGCCAAAAAAATGGCTAAGGAGAAAGGTTTTAACTTATCTCAAGTTAAAGGCTCAGGTGAAAATGGCAGAATTGTAAAGAAGGATATTGAAAATTATACACCTTCCGCACATGGATCTTCAGTTGGTAAGTTTGTACCATCTGGTCAAGAAGATTTTGATGAGGTGTCTAACTCTAATATGCGTAAAGCAATTGCTAAGAACTTAGCGAAATCTAAATTTACAGCACCACATTATTATTTAAATGTGGAGTTTGATATGGAAAATGCCATAGCGTTTAGAGTACAATACAATTCAATACCAGATACAAAAATTTCGTATAACGACATGATTGTTAAGGCTTGTGCCTTGGCTTTAAAGCAGCATCCACAAGTAAATTCGCAATGGTTTGATGATAGAATGCAATTAAATAATCACGTGCATATAGGTGTTGCTGTTGCAGTGCCAGACGGTTTATTAGTGCCTGTTGTAAAATTTGCTAATGAGCAAAGTTTGCCTCAAATAGGAGCTGCAGTTAGAGAATATGCTGGTAAAGCTAGAAACAAAAAATTGGCTCTAGATGAAATGGAAGGCAGTACGTTTACAGTTTCTAACTTAGGCATGTTTGGTATCGATAGTTTTACGTCGATTATTAATCAACCAAATTCAGCAATTTTATCTGTTGGTAATATTGTTGAAAAACCGGTTGTTAGAGAAGGACAAATTGTAGTGGGTAACACAATGCAATTATGTTTAGCATGCGATCACAGAACAGTAGATGGTGCAACAGGTGCGCAATTCTTGCAAACTTTGAAGGGCTATATTGAGAATCCTGTGACAATGTTAGTGTAAGATGATATTAAATCTATCATTTTGAACACTGTCAAACAGCTTGTTTAAAATATATAATATTAGATCCTGTTTTATCAATTTAAAACAGGATTTTTTTATCTTTAAACTCAAATATAAATTCTATGAAAAAAATTCTATTAATACTCATTTTTACAATATTAATAGCATGTTCTGTTAAACAAAAAGGGGCAGATGGAAAAAAAGGAAAAGATGGTGCTAATTCTAGAATACAAATTACTCAGAACGACATTAAAGTTAGCATGGAATACTTGGCCTCTGATGAGTTGGAGGGAAGAGCTACAGGAAGTGAGGGCATTGAAAAGGCAGCTGTATTTATTGAAAATTATTTAAAGAAAAATACTATTAAACCTTATTTTGAAACCTATCGCGATACGTTTATGTTAGGTGATATCATTGGCTATAATATTGTTGGCTTGATTGAAGGTAACGACCCTCAGCTAAAAAATGAATTTATCATATTAGGCGGACATTATGACCATATCGGAACAGGAAAAGAAGTTAACGGAGATACAATTGCTAATGGTGCTAATGACGATGCTTCTGGAACCATTGCAGCGATGGAATTTGGTAAATACTTCGCTAAAACTAAAACCAATAAACGCAGTATTTTAATTACACTTTATGCTGCTGAGGAAATGGGATTAAAAGGCTCGGATCATCTAGCAAAACGCTTAAAAGAAAATAGCCTAGATGCCTATACAATGATAAACTTTGAAATGATTGGTGTACCAAGGGCTTCAGACAAACCTATGGCATATATGAGTGGTTATAACCGTTCTAATTTTCCACCAATCCTGAATAAATACGCAGGTGACGAGGTCATTGGCTTCTTCTCTAGAGCAAAAGAAATGAACCTGTTTATGAGATCCGATAATTTTCCGTTTTATAACGAATTAAAAATACCAGCACATGCGATTTCAACATTCGACTTTACAAATTTTGAGTATTATCACCATGTAGATGATGAAGCAGATCAAATGAATTATGAACACATGGCAAGTTTTATAAATAAGATGATACCTGCACTAGAAGGTATGATGAATGCACCAACCAAAGAAGTTGTTTTAAACAATGATTAAAAATATAATTATTACAGGTACTAGTAGAGGTATAGGTTTTGAACTTGTACACCTCTTTGCTAATCAAGGACATAACGTATTGGCATTATCTCGAAATGCGCAACCTGTAAACAATCTGCAATTTGAAAATATAACGTCCTTGGCATTTGATTTGTGTAAAGTGGAAGACTATAAAAATGTTCAAAATTTTATAACTACAGAATGGAACCAAGTAGATGTTTTAATAAACAATGCTGGGACATTATTAAATAAGCCATTTGCGGAAACTACGTTTCAAGATTTTGAAAACGTTTATAGAACGAATGTATTTGGTGTGTCCGAAATGACTCGAATTGTTCTACCTCATATGAAACAGAATAGTCATGTTATCACTATTAGCAGCATGGGAGGTATTCAAGGGAGCATGAAATTCCCAGGACTTTCTGCATACAGTTCAAGCAAAGGAGCTGTTATAACACTTACCGAATTATTAGCTGAAGAATATAAAGAAACTGGGCCACAATTTAATGTACTAGCATTGGGAGCTGTACAAACTGAAATGCTTAAGGAGGCTTTTCCAGATTATCAAGCACCAACCACTGCATTAGAAATGGCAAAGTATATTCATAATTTTGCCTTAGAAGGAAATAAATTTTATAATGGCAAAGTACTACAGGTTTCTAATTCAACTCCATAAATATCTCAGTAAAAGTGCTGAACTACACAAATATGGGACTAAAGCCACTAAAAGAATGATAAATTCATTAGAACTATTAGAAGTGTAACGTAATTTTTATATTTATAAAAACTTGAAATTATGATTAAAGAATTACAATGCTGTAAATCTTTATGTTTTGCATTTCTCTTATCTCTTATTTTCTGTTCCATAGGAAAATCTCAAACCTTTCAGCGTGTTGAGTCTATAGTCGGTTTAGAGATTTTAGAAGATAACAACGGAGCTTCGGTTGCAGATTACGATGGTGATAATGATTTAGACATTTTTGTAGTTGCTAAGGCAAAAGATAATACCAATAGTCCTAAAACGCTTAGTCGCTTATTTAGAAACAATAATGACGGCACTTTTACGGATGTGACGGAAGACGTTGGTTTTGTAGATTTATTGACCCAAGATGAAGGAGGAGAAGCGTATAGCGGTTTAAGTGGCTTTAAAAACGGTGCGTCATGGGGAGATTATAACAATGATGGTTTTCCGGATTTATTTTTAACCAATTCTAATAAAGTTCAACTATGGCGAAATCTTGGAAATGGTACTTTTGCAAATATTTCTCAATTTTCTGGTTTTGATGCTATCGATTTGTGCAGAAATACTGGTGCTACTTGGTTCGACTATGATAACGATGGTTTATTAGATATCTACATTAATGATTGGAATGGTTGTGCAAGTAATCAGCTTTATAAAAATAACGGCAATAGTACATTCACCAATGTTTCGGTTTCAACAGGCATTCAAACTACAGAATCTTTAGCCAGTTATACAGCTCAACCATTTGATTTCAATAAAGATGGTTTTATGGATTTATATGTCTCTAATGATTTAGGTGAACCTAACAGTCTCTTTATAAATAATGGTGGAAATACGTTTACCGAGCAGTCACAATCTTTTGGTGTTAATACTTTTGGCGATACAAAGGGAATTACCATAGCAGATTATAATAATGATGGTGACTTTGATATTTTTACTACTGGAGTTGATGAAAATTTCTTTTTAGATAACAATGCAGATAATACTTTTACAGATATTGCGACTCCTTTAGGTCTAAAGAATACATTTTGGTCTAGTGGAACTCGATTTGCTGATTTCGATTTAGATGGAGATGAGGATTTATTCATCGCAAACGGATTTGTAACAGATATTAGAAATACCGAACCTAATTTTTACTACAGAAACCTAACTGCCCAAGGACAAACTTTATTTGAAGATGCTTCGGCAGAATTGGATTTAAATGAACAAACAGTTAGTGTAGAAGTTGTTGATTTTGATTACGATAATGATGGAGATATAGACTTATTAGTCACTAATAGTAATGGAGCTTCCTATATGTATGAAAATACTATACTCAATTTTAATGATACAGAAAGTGCAAAGCATTGGTTTAAAGTACATTTAGAAGGCACAACTTCAAATCGCGATGCTATTGGAGCTTTACTCACATTAACAACGACAAACGGAATTATAAAACGCTATTATTCTGGCGTAGGTTTTCTTGGTCAAAGTTTGCAAGCTGTACATTTTGGACTTGATGATATAACGGAAATAGGAAGTTTAGAAATAAAATGGCCATCAGGTTTAGTAGAAACTTTTAACGATTTAGACGCAGATACTACGATCAAAGCAACAGAAGGTAATGGCTACGAATTACTAGACATACAACCAAGTCAAAAAATATATGGTTGTACGGATCCTGTTTCGTGCAATTACAATCCAGAAGCCACATTAAACGATGGCACGTGCACCTATTTAACTTCTCAAAATATTATTGGTAATACAAGTTCATCATTTTTAAGAACAGAAACCTATAGTTACACTTTAGGAATTAACTCTGAGGCAGTTTGGCAAGTGTCAGGAGGTGAACTGTTAAGTGGCCAAGGTACTAATACCATTACAGTAGAGTGGCATTTGGAAGACGCTGGGCGAGTCGCAATCACAGAGTCTGATGACTTATGCTCTAGTCAAGAAGTTTCAATAGATATCGAATTAGGAGTTGATAATCTTCCAGAAGCAATATCCATTGCAAGATTATGGAACGAAGCTTTGTTAGAAGCAATTCGGGATGATTTTGCAAGACCAACAGTACATGCTAGAAACTTGTTTCATACCAGTGTAGCTATGTACGATATTTGGGCAATTTATGATGATGTCGCTACACCATACTTAATTGGTAATACTGTAAATGAATTTTCAAGCTCACTAGATGAGTTTACACCAAATGAAGATTTAGAAACGTCTTTGAGTAAATCTATTAGTTATGCTATGTACCAATTGATGTCTTATCGTTTTCAAAACTCTCCAGGTGCAGATGAAACACAAGCACGATTTGATTTATTGATGGAAAAGCTAGGTTATGATACCACTATTACATCCTTATTTTATGAAGATGGAGATGCGGCAGCATTTGGTAATTATGTAGCACAAACTATTATAGATTACGGATTACAAGATGGTTCTAGAGAAGCTACAGGTTATGATAACGCCTATTATGAACCTGTAAATGAATCTTATGCATTAGATGCTAATAGTGGAGTTAATCCACCAATTAACGATCCTAACCGATGGCAACCTTTAGCATTAAACATTTTTATAGATCAAGGCGGTAATATTGTAGATGATGACACACCTCCGTTTTTGAGTCCAGAATGGGGAAATGTATTTTCATTTGCACTTTCAGAAGACGATAAAGTAACTTATCAAAGAGATGGGAATAATTATAACGTATTTCACGATCCTTCAGTTCCTCCATACATAAGTCTTTCTGAAAATAATGCAGATAGCGATGCTTACAAATGGGGATTTTCAATGGTTTCTGTGTGGCAATCGCATTTAGATATAAGTGATGAAGTGCTTTGGGATATTTCACCAAAAACTATTGGGAATACAGATATTGGTGCGTTTCCAACGAATTATAGTGACTTTCCTAGTTTTTATGATTTTTTTGAAGGAGGAGCAAATAGCAATGGACATACATTAAACCCAGTAACAGGCAATCCTTACGAAACCAATATGGTGCCAAGAGGCGATTATACAAGAGTACTCGCAGAATTTTGGGCAGATGGTCCGGATTCTGAAACACCTCCAGGTCATTGGTTTGCTATTTTAAATTATGTGAACGATCATCCTCAGTTTGAAAAACGTTTTGAAGGCGAAGGTGAAATTTTAGACCCTTTAGAGTGGGACGTTAAGGCTTATTTTATTTTAGGCGGAGGTATGCACGATTCTGCCATTTCTGCATGGAGTATTAAAGGTTGGTACGATTATATACGACCAATTTCTGCAATACGTTCGATGGCAGAACGTGGTCAGAGTACAGATAACAATTTAGATAATTACGATATTTCCGGTATTTCGTTAATAGATAATTATATTGAAGTTGTAGAGATTGGTGATCCACTTGCAGGTTTTTCTAATCAGCATGTTGGTAAAATAAAACTATTTACATGGCGTGGACACGATTTTATAGGTAATACAGAAACAGATCAAGCAGGTGTAGGTTGGATATTAGCTGAAGATTGGTATCCCTATCAGCGTCCTACATTTGTGACTCCTCCATTTGCAGGTTATGTCTCAGGTCATTCTACCTATTCTAGGGCTGCTGCAGAGCTTATGACTATGATGACAGGTAGTGAATTTTTCCCAGGTGGAATAGGTGAATTCACAGCAAAAGCTAATGAGTTTTTAGTATTTGAAGAAGGACCTTCGGTAGATGTCGTATTGCAATGGGCAACCTATAAAGATGCCTCAGACCAAACAAGTTTAAGTAGAATTTGGGGAGGTATTCATCCACCAGCAGATGATATTCCAGGCCGTTTTATAGGAAAAGCGGTTGCAGAAGATGTTTTTGATTTTGCTGTACCTTATTTTGAGGGTACACTCATTATTGAAGCGTTTGAAGAATCTATTACTGTTTATCCAAACCCAACAGTTAATAGAGAAATCTTTATCAGTAATACCAATAATGATGACGCTTTATCGGTTTTTGATATGCAAGGACGTAAAATAGATGTTGAGAATAGAACTTATAATGACTCAAATAATGTTACAACTGTTAAATTTAAAACAACAGCTTCAGGCTTGTATTTGTTAAAAGTAAACAAGACCTCTAGAATGATAATAGTTAACAGATAATATATTAGAATTACATTATTTTTGCATCAATGCATAAACAAATTTTAGATTATATACCAAAAGAGGCACAATCTCAAATTGAGGCTTTATTAACTCAAGATAATTTAGTAATTAAAGTCAAAAACGAGCGAAAAACAAAACATGGTGATTATAGGCAATTGCCAAATGGAGAACATCAAATAACGGTAAATTCAAACTTAAATATTTACCGTTTTTTAATTACCTTAATACATGAGGTTGCACATTATAAAGCCTATGAAAATTTTGGTCGATTTATTAAACCACATGGAAAAGAATGGAAACAAACATTCCAGCATTTAATGCTACCCTTTCTGCATCCAGAAATTTTTCCAATGGAGCTGTTGCCACTTTTAGCAAAACATTTTAAAAACCCAAAAGCATCCAGTGATACAGATGCGCAACTCGCCTTAGCTCTAAAGCAATTCGACGAAAGTAATGATAAGACCTTTGTATTTGAAGTACCTTTGGGCAAAGCCTTTAAGCTTTATAATGATAGAGTTTTTAAAAAAGGAAATAAACGAAGAAAACGCTTTGAATGTGTTGAGGTTAAAACTGGTAAATTATATTTGTTCAATCCTAACGCAGAAGTAGAATTATTAGAAGAATGAAAAATAAAAATTATTATGCCATATTAATGGCAGGAGGAGTAGGTTCTAGATTTTGGCCTGTGAGTACGCAAGATTTTCCGAAACAGTTTCATGATATGTTGGGAACAGGTGATACGTTGATTCAAAAAACATTTCATCGATTGGCCAATCTTATTCCCGAAGAAAATATATTCATTTTAACCAATGAGCGCTATAATGATTTAGTATTTAAACAGTTACCAATGGTTACAAAACGCCAAGTAGTTTTAGAACCAGCCATGCGCAATACAGCGCCCTGTATTTTGTATGCGTCATTAAAAATTCAGAAAGAAAATGAAGATGCTTTAATGATTGTTGCTCCTAGTGATCATTGGATAGAAGATGAACAAGCTTTTTCTGACAATGTACAAACTGCTTTCAATTATTGCGAATCTAATGAGGCGTTGATGACCTTAGGTATTACACCTACATTTCCTAATACCGGATTTGGTTATATAGAATTTGATAAAGAGCGGTCACTAAGTGAAGCTCACGTGAAACCAGTCAATCAATTTAGAGAAAAGCCAGATTACGAAACAGCAAAGACTTTTATTAGTCAAGGTAATTTTTTGTGGAATGCAGGTATTTTTATGTGGAGTGTAAAGTCCGTTATTGCAGCTTTCAAAAATAATCAACCAGAATTATTTCAACTATTTGAAAGTGGTTACAGTACTTATAACACGGAATTTGAAGACGATTTTATAAGAGATAATTACAAAAAGGCAGAAAACATCTCAGTAGATTACGCGTTAATGGAAAAGAGTGAAAATGTTTATGTGATTCCTGCAACGTTTGATTGGAATGACCTTGGGACTTGGGGAAGCTTGTATGATAAATTAGATAAGGATAGTCATAATAACGCTATTTTAAATGCTAGAAGTTTAGCAGAAAATGCTGAAGGAAATATTGTAAGAGCTTCAAAAGATAAACTTGTGGTAATTGATGGACTTAACGATTATATTATTGTAGATCATGAGAATACACTTTTAATTTATCCAAAAGATAAAGAACAAAACATTAAACAAATACAACATCGAATTAAAGCAAAATATGGTAATTAGCTATAAATAGATGATTGGTAAATCACAGTTAATGTTTTTATTTCTATATTAGTTTTAATATTGACAAACATAGAATAATGGAGGAAAGCAAATTCAATTTTTCTGACGACGAGAAATCACAGATGACGAATGAGATGAACAAGGAGAATGCTTCAGAAGAAAAGAAAGAAGCAGTTAGAAAAGACGCACAAGGTTTATTTGCTAGTCTAAAGACATTTCTTAATGATCTTTTAGATTTTAGGGATGATACAGATAGAGATGCGACAATAACCGCAATTAAGGCTGATATTCCATTTAAAGGCGCAACCGCTTGGATTTTAGTTTGCTCTATTTTTGTAGCCTCAGTAGGTTTAAATGCTGACTCTACGGCTGTTGTAATTGGTGCGATGTTAATTTCACCTTTAATGGGTCCAATTTTAGGTGTTGGTTTGTCTATTGCTATAAACGATATAGATACTCTAAAACGCTCATTTATTAACCTTGCCACAATGATTGCGTTAAGTTTATTGACGGCATTCTTATTCTTTGCGTTATTTCCATTAAATGAAGAAACTTCTGAGTTATTAGGTCGTACCAAACCAGATATTAGAGATGTTCTTATAGCATTCTTTGGTGGTTTGGCTTTGATAATTGCACGTACAAAAAAGGGTACGATAGCATCTGTAATATTTGGTGTGGCCATTGCTACAGCTTTAATGCCGCCATTATGTACAGCAGGTTATGGACTTGCCACAGGAAATTGGCAGTTTTTTGGTGGAGCAATGTATTTATTTACCATCAATACAATTTTCATTGCCTTAGCAACTTTTTTAGTCTTAAAAATATTACGTTTTCCAATGCTCAAATATGCCAATTCTGCAAAGCGAAAACGTATCTCAAGGTTAGCGATGCTTGTTGCTATCGTTGTTATGATTCCAGCTATATGGACATTTTTAAACGTGTTAGAAGAAAGTAAACAAAAGAGAGATTTTGCGAGCTTTAAAAAAGAATATATTGAAGAGAATCCAAATCTCTGGTATGTAGAAAAGAAAAGAGAATTGGATGCTGATGCTAAAAGAATCAGTTTAAATTTTAATGGAGAAATCAGTGATGAAATGGTTTCAGCATTACAAAACGGAAAAAATAAAAAGGAATATATTAAAGACTTTGAATTAGTTATAAACGCAAACAAAACAAGAAGTGCTGACCGTTTAGCAGAATCATTAACCAGAGCTTATGACGATTTAGATAGAAAGGATAATATTATAGATGGTTTACAGAATCAAATAAAAGTATTGGAAACAAATATTACCAAGTTAAACCAACTTGTAGAAGCTAAAGATAAAAGACAGACTTCGGTTTCATTTAGTTCATTGTCTCGCGATGCCAAAGTTAGATTTAGTGATTTAGAGTATTTTGGCTATTCTAAAATGCTTGAGTCTAAAGATTTTATAAATATAGATACTGTAACTGTCGCAAATGTGAGGTGGAAAGTGAACTTGGCAGATAGTATGGTTTTGGTAAAAGAAAGAGCACTTCAAAAATGGTTGAAAGAGGAATTAAAAGTAGATACTATAATGGTGAGGCGTAATTAATTACTGATTCTCTTCAATATACATTTTACGTACTTTCTTAAATAAATTAGAGGAATAAACAAAGTCAGTAACCACTTCATTATCTGTTCTAAATATGGTTTCTTTAGAGCCTTCCCATGCTTTTAGACCATCCTTAAGAAAAACAATTTTTTCTCCAATTTCCATCACGGAATTCATATCGTGAGAATTGATCACAGTGGTGATATTAAACTCTTCCGTAATTTCTTTAATTAAATTATCTATTACGATGGCTGTTTTTGGATCTAAGCCAGAATTTGGTTCGTCACAAAATAAATATTTAGGATTATTTACTATAGCTCTTGCAATAGCGACACGTTTTTGCATTCCACCAGACGCTTCACTAGGCATTTTTTTATGTGCATCATCTAAATTAACACGTTTAAGCACAGTATCTACACGATCTTCCATTTCACTTTTACTTTGTTTGGTAAACATGCGTAAAGGAAACATAACATTTTCCGCAATAGTCATGGAATCAAACAATGCACTGCCTTGAAATACCATACCCATTTGAGATCGTAAATCGGTTTTTTCGTCTTTAGATAATTTACTAAAGTTTTTACCTTCGTAAGAAATAGAACCACTTTCGTATTCAAATAGACCTAACAAACATTTTAGAAAAACAGTTTTACCAGAGCCACTTTGACCTATAATTAGATTCGTTTTACCCTTATCAAAAGAAGTTGTGATACCCTTAAGAATATGGGCATCACCAAACGATTTCTCTAAGTCTTTAACTTCTATCATCCTAATAATAAACTGGTTAGTAAAAAGTTTAAAAGTATAATTACAACACTGGTCCAAACAAATGATGTAGTACTAGCTTTACCAACTTCTAAAGCACCACCTTTCATAAAATAGCCATAAAAAGACGGTACTGTAGCCAAGATAAAAGCAAACACCATAGTTTTTAGAAACGCATAAACCATGTGAAACGGTATAAAATCATTCTGAACACCTTCTATATAATCTTCTAAAGTCCCATAGCCACCATAGACACAAGCAGCTAAACCACCAAGTATGCCTAAAAACATAGCAATTGATATTACAAATGGATAAAGTGTAAGTGCGATAAATTTTGGAAACACAAGATAGTTTATCGCATTAATTCCCATAACTTCAAGTGCATCAATTTGTTCGGTAACTCTCATGGTTCCAATACTAGACGTTATAAATGAACCTACTTTACCAGCCATAATTATAGAAATAAATGTTGGTGCGAATTCTAAAATAATCGATTGCCTTGTCGCAAAACCTACTAAGTATTTTGGTATCAAAGGATTACTGATATTTAAAGACGTTTGTATGGCCACAACTCCACCGACAAAAAAAGCAATAAATGCTACAATACCAAGAGATCCTATGATGAGGTCATCAATATCTTTAAGGATTAAAGTTTTAAGCACAGACCATTTGGTTGGTTTGCGAAACATATCTTTAACCATTATAAAATAGGCACCAATATTTTGAAGGTAGGTCATGCAACGATTTAATACTGCTAAAGTATAAAAAAGGATTAGTTTATTAATGCTAATTTAAATTAAGATGCTCTAAAATCCTTATTTTTGAGGTAAAATAGATAGACAAAATTTCCTTATGAAAAGAATCTTCACCTTAGCCGCAATTTTAGTATTTATATGTTCTTGTGGTTCGCAAGATAAATCAATGGCTGACAAGACTCAATTATCTAAAGTTAACGCTAGTACTAAACCAAAACTAGTTGTTGGCATAGTTGTAGATCAGATGCGCTATGATTATTTAACGCGTTTTGAGTCAAAATTTGGTCAAGGTGGTTTTAAGCGAATGATGCGCGAAGGCTTTAATTGTAAGAATAATCATTTTAACTATGTACCAACCTATACTGGTCCTGGTCATGCTTCTATCTACACAGGCACAACACCAAAATACCATGGAATTATTGGCAACAATTGGTACGATAAAGAGGTTAAAGAAATGGTGTATTGTGCTGGTGATGATAATGTAGAATCTGTTGGTACTGAAGATAGAGCAGGTAAGATGTCACCACACAGAATGCAAACGACCACCTTTGGTGATGAAAACAGATTATTTACCCAAATGCGAGGAAAAACTATTGGTGTTTCTCTAAAAGATAGAGGTGCCATTTTACCAGCAGGTCATACCGCAAATGCAGCCTATTGGTTTCATGGACGAGACGAAGGAGTGTGGATTTCAAGTTCATTTTATATGAATACATTACCAAATTGGGTACAAGAATTTAATACCTCTGAAGTAGCAGAATCTTATCTAAAAGTTTGGAATACCGTTTATGATATTTCAACTTACACAGAAAGCGGAGCTGATGAAAATACGTTTGAAGGTGGTTTCACAGGAAAAGATAAGGCAACGTTTCCTTACAATTTGAAAGTATTGAGCAAAGATAATAGAGGGTTCGATATTTTAAAAGCCACACCTTATGGCAATAGTTTAACTACTGATTTTGCTATGGCAGCCATAAAAGGCGAACAATTAGGGAAAGACGACATTACGGATGTATTAACGGTTAGTTTTTCTAGTACAGATTATGTAGGGCATAATTTTGGAGTCAACTCTAAAGAAATTGAAGATACTTATATACGATTAGATAAAGATTTAGAACGTTTTTTTACCTATTTAGATGCAACTGTTGGTGAAGGAGAATATACCGTGTTTTTAACCGCGGATCATGGTGCTGTAGATGTGCCTTTGTATTTAGAGTCAGTTAAGATTCCGGCAGGTTACGTAAATAATAATTCAAGAAAGGAACGGTTTCAAAAGTTTTTGAAAGATACTTATGGTTCAAACGATTTAGTTGAAAACGTAAGTAACAACCAATTGTTTTTAAACAAAGCTAAACTTAAAGAATTAGGGTTGAATCTTCACGAAGTAGAACAGGCCTTAGTCGATGAGCAGATTAGCTATAGTAATATATCACAGGTGTATACTGCAACAGCAATGAATTCAACTAATTTTGCAACTGGTATTGAAGCCTTATTGCAAAATGGTTTTAATCAAAAACGTTCAGGTGATGTTATTGTAGTTAATGATATTGCTTATATCGCTTATAGTAAAACGGGTTCTACTCATGGTAGTGGTTTAAATTATGATACGCATGTGCCATTACTATTTTTTGGTAAAGGTATTAAGCATGGAGAAACGTATGACAAAACAGTGATTCCCGATATTGCTCCAACTATGTCTGCACTTTTAGGTATTAGTTTTCCTAATGGAGCTACTGGTGAGGTTTTAGGATTTGTTATAGATTAGTTATTTTGAAAAAAAAGCAACTTTACTCACTTATTGCAATCCTAATAGTAATTGGTATTTATGCTTACGAACATTATTTAGATTCAGAAGAAAAAGCAACTGTTGTAGAAACAGGGAAAACACCAAAAGAAAATACCAACGAATACTTCTTACCAACAAGTACGACAGGTCAAATTGTACATCATCAAAATTATTCTCTGTCTTATAATGAACCTTATGAGCAGGCGGAATGGGTAGCTTACGAATTAAAGAAATCACATCTAATATCTACCAACCATAAAAGACCTTATTTTGAAATTGATAAAGCTGTAAAAACTGGTGCAGCCAGTTGGCGTAATTATAAAAACTCGGGCTATGATCGTGGACATTTATGTCCTGCAGGAGACAGAAGATTTACTAAAGAAGCTCATGACGAAACATTTTTAACCAGTAATATAAGTCCACAAGAGCATCAATTTAATGCTGGTGTTTGGAATCGACTAGAACAAAAAGTACGCTATTGGGCGAAAAAAAACGATGGTGTGTTTGTAGTTACAGGTGGAATTTTAAAAAAGGGCTTAAAAACTATTGGTAACGAAAATGTTGCAGTGCCTAATCAGTTTTATAAAGTCATATTAGATAACACAAATGGTAAAATTAAAATGTTAGCATTTTTAATGGATAGTAAGGATTCAGATTTGCCATTATATAAGTTTGTAGTTTCTATAGATAAAGTTGAAGCACTAACAGGAATTGACTTTTTTCCAGAACTAGATGATAAAATTGAAAATAGATTAGAAGCGTCTAGTAGTTATAAAAGTTGGAGTTTCTGACAAAATCTCTAAGAGTTTGTTATGATGAACTTGTTTCAGATTCCCTCTAAAAAATCTTATTCTTAATTCCTCGCCAACGTAGGTTTCTAATAAATTTACCTTCAGCTTTTGAAACTAAGAATGCTACGTTGTTGGACTTGGCTTTGAAGTAACCAGTCATATAGTCTTTAAATAGTTTAAAGCTCCTTTTTTTGTAAGCTAGTTTTAGAGCTGAAATTAAAGTAATCCAAAACCCATAACGCATATTATACATCGCTTCTCCTTGTAAATATTTTGAGGCTTTGTTATAAGATTCACCAGTGGGTTTTAAATGTTTTACATGAAGTGATTCATCTGTTAAAATTTCCCAACCATGATATTTTGCCAAAAGTTCATCAACCGTATCCCAACCCATAGAGGCTTTTAATTTCCCTATTTGTAGGAAGCATTCTTGTCTATAAGTTTTGAGTGCGCCTCTAATATGATCTTTGGATGTTAAATTTTCTAGAACCCATTGGTTGTCTTTTTCGATGTAACAGAAGCCAGAAGCCATGCCTAGTTTATTATTATTTTTAAAGTGATTAGCAATCTGTTTTAAATAATTATCAGGGAAAATAAGATCGGCATCAAACTTACAAATGATGTCATAATCATCATCGAGTGTGTCTAAACCTTTATTAAAAGCATTTATGATTTTAGAACCTGGTAAGTGTTTATTCATTGATGTTGAGTTTACTAAAGAAATCCAACTAAATTTTGAAACATAATCCTCAACTATAGATTGTGTCTTATCTGTGGAATTATCATTTACCACTACAACCTTTTCTGGTAATAAGGTTTGGCTTACTAGAGACTGTAAAGTTTTACCAATAAAATCGTCTTCGTTATGTGCAGGTATAATGATGTAAAATTTCAAATCTCAAATTCTAAAACCCAAAACTAAACAAACCTTATTGGAATTTGATATTTAGTTTTTGGAATTTGTAATTCTTTCTGCATAGACAATATAATATCTTGGAGAAAACTGTCTCAGCAATGGTCTAATACCAATTTTTTTTACTGGGTTGGTCCATTTTTGCCTATCTATAATTTCCCATCCTGTTTTTTCTAAAAGCCAATCGAGTTGCCAATCTTCAAACTCGTGATAATGTCTGTCCCATTTATCGGTTTTGCTTTTGTAGGCCGATGCAAACCATAATTTTAACGGCACACTAAGGACTAATTTTTCTGCTTTAATAGATTTTAAAACTTCGTATGGAGATAAAAGGTGTTCAAAAATCTCAAATGCAGTAATTACCGTAGTTGAAGAATTTACAATGGCAGAACGATTTTCATCTAAATCTTCTCCAGCTGTATTTATAACAGTATAACCTTCGGCAATCATAACCTCTGAAAAAGGATTTTTTACACCTAAATCTAGAATGGATTCGGACGTATCAACATGATTTTTTAAAAACTCTAGAGTGCGCTTAAATCGCTTATTAGGAAAATTTTTTTCGTACATCTTTAGTTGCCGTAAAAGCGGTAATCTCTTTAATTAGTGTTGATATACAATAGCATTAATATTCATGCCAGCTCCAACACTTGCAAAAATAATAATATCACCTATATTAATCTCTTGGTTTTCAAGTTGCCCTTTTAAAATCATATCGTACAATGTTGGTACCGTAGCAACACTAGAATTACCAAGTGTATTAATAGTCATTGGCATTATACCTTCTGGCATTTCCATATCATGGAGTTTATAAAAACGCTTTACAATAGCTTCATCCATTTTTTCATTTGCCTGATGAATCAATATTTTCTTTACATCATGTATTGAGAAGCCACTTTTTTCTAAACACTTTTTTAAAGCTAATGGTACATTAGTCAATGCAAATTCATAAATCTTACGACCAAACATCTTAATATAACGACGTTGGTCTGTAGTTTCAGGGTTATTAGTTTCACCAAAAAAAATAAAGTGTGCTTCATCTAAAGCGTAAGTTGCAGTTTCATGCGCTAAAATTCCGCCATCTTCAGTGGTGTTTTCAACAATTACTGCACCAGCACCATCACTGTAAATCATGGAATCTCTATCGTGCTTATCTACAACTCTAGATAATGTTTCTGTACCAATCACCAAACAGCGTTGGGCTATTCCAGAAGCGATAAATGCTTTTGCTTGAATGACACCCTCAATCCAACCAGGACAACCAAAAAGTAAGTCGTAACCAACACATTGTGGGTTTTCAATTTTTAATAAATGTTTAACTCTAGACGCAATACTAGGTACAGTATCACTTTGCTCTGCATTGTGTTTTACATCACCATAGTTGTGGGCAACAATAATATAATCTAAGGTTTCTTTATCGATTTTAGCATCTTCAATCGCTTTTTGAGAGGCGAAAAATGCTATATCAGAATTTAGTAATTCTTTTTTAATGTAGCGTCTTTCTTTTATCCCAGTAATAGCCTTAAATTTTTCAACAATTACCTCATTTGGGCTATTTATTGAAGACCCATCTGCATTCAAAAACTTATGATTATAGAAATTTTCGTTCTTTTCTACAACACTTGGTATATAACTTCCCGTTCCGGTAATTCTAATGCTCATAGTTATTTATGTCAATTTCAATACTACGAAACTACAGAATAATAAAGAATAATTATTGATTTAACCTTTTGAACCGTTAATTTTTATTGAATTCGTAATAAAGTAATACTCATAGTTTAAAATACAAAAAATTGCATCCGTTTTTGAATGCAATTTAAAGTATTGCTAATGAATTATACGTCCATATAAGCTTCTATAGGAGCGCAACTACAAATAAGATTTCGGTCTCCGTAAGCATCATCAACACGTCTTACACTTGGCCAAAATTTATTATCTCGCACGTAGTCTAATGGAAACGCAGCTTCTTCTCTTGTGTAAGGTAATGACCAATCATTAGCCGTTAATATGTCTAGCGTATGTGGTGCATTTCTTAAAATGTTATTTTCTTCATCTTTTGATGTTGAATCAATTTCGCTTCGAATTGATATCATAGCATCACAGAAACGATCCATTTCGGCTTTACTTTCACTTTCAGTCGGCTCTATCATCATTGTGCCTGCAACTGGAAATGAAACTGTTGGTGCATGAAACCCGTAATCCATAAGACGCTTTGCAATGTCAACGACCTCAATGCCATTAGCCTTAAAATCACGACAATCAATAATCATTTCGTGAGCAGCTCTACCATTTTCACCAGTATATAATGTTGGGTAATAATCTTCTAAGCGCTCTTTAATATAATTGGCATTTAAAATGGCAACTTCTGTTGCACGTTTAAGGCCTTTTGCTCCAAGCATTTTTATATAACCATAAGATATTATACAGGCTAAAGATGACCCAAAAGGTGCTGCTGAAATCGCAGAAATAGCTTGATGACCTCCAGTTTTTACGATTGGATTACCTGGTAAAAAAGGGACTAATTGTTCTGCTACACAAATGGGACCAACACCTGGTCCGCCACCTCCATGAGGAATAGCGAATGTTTTGTGTAAGTTTAAGTGACAGACATCGGCACCAATATTGCCTGGATTTGTTAAGCCAACTTGTGCATTCATGTTAGCTCCATCCATATAGACTTGTCCACCGTTATTATGAATGAGCTGCGTAATTTCCTTAATCGCAGATTCATATACTCCATGCGTAGAAGGGTAGGTGACCATTAAAGCTGAGAGATTATCTTTATGTAATTCTGCTTTTTCTCTTAAATCATCAACATCAATATTTCCATTTTCGGTAGCTTTGGTAACCACGACTTTCATACCAGCCATAACTGCACTTGCAGGATTTGTTCCGTGCGCAGATGATGGAATTAAACAGATATTTCTATGATGATCTCCACGAGATTCGTGATAAGCTCTTATAACCATAAGACCAGCAAATTCCCCTTGAGCACCAGAGTTTGGTTGCAATGATGTGGCTGCAAAGCCAGTAATTTCAGTGAGTTGACTCTCTAAAGCATTAAGCATTAATGTATAACCAGTTGCCTGTTCAACAGGAACGAATGGATGCATATTTCCCCAACTGCTCCAACTTAATGGTAACATTTCAGCAGCAGCGTTCAGCTTCATCGTACAAGATCCTAACGAAATCATAGAGTGATTTAAAGCCAAATCTTTGCGCTCTAAACGTTTAATATAACGCATCAATTCAGTTTCAGAATGGTAAGAATTAAAAACTTCAAACGTTAAAAATTCAGTTTGACGTTTTAAATTATCTGGAATAGTGTCTGTTTCTGAAATTGAAGAAATTCTCTCTGTAGTATGTCCTGTAACACTTTCAAAAATTGAAATAATCTCGTTTAAATCAGAAATTGTAGTAGTCTCATTTAATGCAATATAAACGGTATTTGTGTCTGGATAATGAAAGTTAACCTCGCATTTTTCCGCTTCGTATTTCACTTTTATAGCATCTGCTTTTATTTGAAGCGTATCGAAATAGTGTGAGTTGGTTTGTTCTAGGCCTAAATTTTCTAAAGCTTTCGCAAGACTAGAGGTTGAGCTTTTAACTTTGTCAGCAATAAATGATAAGCCCTTTGGTCCATGATATACGGCATACATGCCAGCCATAACTGCTAAAAGTACTTGTGCTGTACAGATATTAGATGTTGCTTTATCACGTTTTATATGTTGCTCGCGCGTTTGCAATGCCATGCGCAATGCTCTATTTTCATTTACGTCTTTAGTAACTCCAATGATTCGACCAGGAATATCACGTTTGTACGCTTCTTTAGTTGCGAAATAAGCCGCATGTGGTCCACCGTAACCCATCGGAATCCCGAAACGCTGTGTTGTTCCAACAACCACATCAGCACCAAATTTACCTGGTGCTTCAAGCTTAACGAGGCTCAAAATATCTGCTGCTACTGCTACTTTTATATGACTTGCATTTGCTTTTTCTATAAAACTTTTTATGTCAGTAATCTGCCCGTTTTTTCCAGGATATTGCAATAAGGCTCCAAAGAATTCTTCAGACAGATTAAATTGAGCTTCATTACCAATAACTAAGTCTATGCCAATAGGATTTGCTCTTGTCTCTAATAAAGCAATGGTTTGAGGTAAAACCAAATCGGAAACAAAAAATTTATTGATACCAGCTTTCTTCTGATCACGATCTCTAACAGCAAACAATAAACTCATGGCTTCTGCTGCAGCTGTACTTTCGTCTAAAAGTGATGCATTTGCAATCTCCATACCTGTTAAGTCAATAACCATGGTTTGGAAATTTAACAAGGCTTCTAACCTCCCTTGTGCAATTTCTGCTTGGTAAGGCGTGTAAGCCGTGTACCAACCCGGATTTTCTAAAATATTACGTTGAATCACGGCTGGTAAATTAGAAGGATGATATCCTAAGCCTATATAAGATTTATATATTTTATTATGTTGAGATAGTTTATATATATGGTTTAGATAGTCTTGCTCGCTCATTGCAGGTTCTAAATCTAAATCTTGTTTTAAGCGAATACCAGAAGGTATAGTTTCTGAAACAAGTTGCTCTATGCTTGTCAACCCAATAGTATTAAGCATTGCTTTTTGTTCGTCTGAATTTGGGCCAATATGTCTAAGTGCAAAAGAGGTTGTATCCATTTTTTTATAGCTTTTTTTTTTGATATGCAAAAATACGGAATTACTCAAACGATTTAGTTAATGAAAACTAAAGTTTTTAACTGAAACTATGGGTTATTAACACTTTCGTTATTTTTACAATGTGAAGATTATAAGACAGCTTTTAAACTTTTATATTAACAGTAGTATTCACGTAGCTTTGGCGGCTTATGCCTTGACTTGGGTTACATTGATTCAATTCGATATTAATTACGATGAAAACAGTCTATATTTTGTGTTTTTTGCATCCATAACTGGTTATAACTTTGTTAAGTATTTTGGTGTGGCAAAATTTCATCATAGGAGTTTAGCTGGTTGGCTAAAAGCGATTCAAATATTTTCTCTTATTGCATTTATAGCTATGTGTTATTATGCTTTTAAGCTAGAAACAAATACACTTATTCTTATTGCAGTACTTGGTTTAATTACATTTTTATATGCTATACCTCTAATTCCAAAAAAAATATTTATTGATGATCAGAAGAATTTAAGGCAAATAAGTGGTCTTAAAATTTATGTTATCGCTTTGGTGTGGACGTTTACTACCATTTTATTACCTCTTGTAAATAATGATGTTGTTATAGATTATGATGTAGTAATTACAAGTGTTCAGCGACTTTTATTTGTTCTTGTGTTAATGTTACCGTTTGAAATAAGAGACTTAAATTACGACAGTCTTAAATTGGCCACAATACCGCAACGAATAGGAGTGAAAAAGACTAAAATTATTGGTGTTTTACTCTTAATGGTATTTTTTATGCTAGATTATTTTAAAGATGAATTGACAGGTAATTCAATTCTTTCAACATTAATGATAATGTTTGTTACACTATTATCTGTAGTCTGTTCTAATAAAAATCAATCCAAGTATTATAGTGCGTTTTGGGTAGAGAGTTTGCCAATAGTTTGGCTAGGAATTTTATTGATGCTTCGTTAATTCTTGCTCAAATTCTTTTTGAAGCTTTTCACGTTCACTAGTGTTTAAGCAGTCTACTTGAGCTATTTTCATAGCGTCGGTAAGCTTATTATTGTTTTTAGAGTATGCTTTTGTAAACTTACACCAAGATAGTCGTAATTCTAGTTTTAAGCGTTCCCAAGCCGTAGCTTCACCGTATTGTGTTTTGTCACAAATCTGCTTTGCCTCATCACAGCTAATAAATAAAAAACTTTTTTTCATCTTAATTAAAACCAATTTTTTTCCATGCAATCAGCCAGAGCGATTCTTGCTCTATGGATGATTACCCAAAGGTTAGACGCAGTAATGTTTAAATCATAACAAATTGTTTCAGTTTCGTAATTAAGAATAGTTTTCATCTTAAAAACGTTGGCTTGATTTTCAGGTAATTTATCTAAACAATCATGGATGGCATCACCTAATTCTGAATTTACCAAAATATCTTCAGCCGTTTTATCAAAAGGGTCTGCAACGCGTTCTTCTAACCAATCACCTTCGGTTTCACTATCGCTACTGTACCTCATCCTAACTTCGGCTTTACCTTTTTTAGAATTTATTTTGCGGTAATGGTCAATAATTTTTCGCTTTAAAATTGAAATTAGCCACGTACGTTCACTAGCTTCACCTTTAAAGTTTACCTTAGATTTTAAACCAGCCAAAAACGTTTCAGATATTAAATCTTGAGCCGTTTCTCTATCCTTTACACGTGTAATTGTGTAATTAAATAGGTAGTCTGAATATAGTTTCACCCAATTATTTGGGTTTAGTTGATGCTTAGGCATTTTTGTTTTTCATTGCTGAATCAAAAATAAGCTAAATAAATTGATTTTCGGAAAATTCTAAATTTCCAAAACCAAACATCAACATTGTTTTTGGGCATTAACAATGTAATACCCAAAACTTTTTATATGCAAACCAGAAAGTAATGCATAAAAAGAGCCTTTTAGATTATGAAAACTTTCTCTTTTAATTGATTTAAAGCTAAGTAATTTTTTAAAAATAAAGCCAGTTATAGCAAATGGAACATGCAATACAGAAGGTGCTACTCTAAATGAAACATTTTCAACTTTTATGTTAGTAAAGCCCAAAACTTTTAACTTCTTTTTTATAAAACTATGTGTTTCCAATTTTTCTAGACTCCAATGGTTACATAGTTTTTGATACGCGTATTTACCGCCTTTACAAAGTTTATTTTGCTCTTTTTTAAGGAATGCATCTGCAATCACCAATCGACCTTCTGGTTTTAGAATACGATGTGCTTCTCTTAAAGAATTTTCATCGTGACCTGAATGACAAAAACTTTCGATAGCAACTGCAGAATCAAAAGAATTAGATTGAAACGACGTATTGTTATAATTCTCTTTTATGATAATTCCGTTTTTTCCTTGTAGCAATTCATTACCTTGTTTTATCTGAAAATCGGAAAGCGTTACACCATAAGCCATAAGATTTTTATGCTGTTTTAGAGCTAACGCATTGTACCTCCCATGCCACAGCCCAAATCTATTAATCGATTTTTTAGCTTACCAATTTTTAAGCGCTTTATAACTTGCGCATTCATTTGGTTAAGCATAGTATCTCTCTTAAAAGGATTGGTTTTAAAAAGAATAAAATAACCGAAATGCATGTTGTAATCGTTACTCCAAAATTGGTAATCTTCGGTAGCTTCGTTATAGAAATCTACCATTTTTATTCTGTTGTGTTCTGAATAATTTGTGTGGTTTATGGTTTGTGTTTTCATGATATTAGGATTTATTAGGTTGAACTTATATTAGTAATGAGTAGCCAGCAATAAACGACTGCAAAAAGTGTAAAAAGGAAATTCATAAAATAACTTCCTATTTTGAAAATAGTTTTCTGTGGAATTTGATACATTGGATAGTAAGCGATCTGTGTTGCAACTTTACCAACCCAATAGGCAGCAATTAAACCTGTTAGGGCAATGGCTAAATGTGTTCCGTTTTTTAAATCGTTAGGTAATAGAATAGCAATTACACCGAAAGAAAAATTTAAACCTTGAATATATCTTCCGTAAGTCTTTGCTATTTCTTGATTTAACGGTTTTAGTTGTTTTACATCATTGTACCAATCGAAAACTTTATGTCTTATATAAGGATAGATAAGTGCTGTAAAGATTTGACCACATCCTCCGAGAATGATAAGCCAATTTGGAATTTGTGTTTTCATAATTCTGAAATTTTGAAAGTTATAAACGTGAAATAAATGGCTATTAGCATTGGTGCCACCATTACAAAGTAAATAAAATTGACTTCAATTTTTGATATATATCCAAGTCCATATATGACTAGAATTATATAATAAGAATAAAGATAAATTTTGATTTTTGAAGTTAATACTTTCCAATAAAATAATAGGACTATGGAACTGATGGTTTGTATTAATCCGAAAATAATTTGTGCGAATATACCATAGAAAATTGAAGTATATAACGCTATTGTAGTAAGCGTTAGAAATAGATTTAAATAATAGACATATTTCATAATTTATTTTGTTTTAAACTTTCAGAAAAAATTGAAAGTTTGATTGAAAAAATATATTCACTATTTCATCAGCTTAAATACCGATTTTGTTAACCAATTTTGTTTTTGCTCAACCAATTTGTTCATCAGCTCATCTAAATCTTTTGTAAGTTGATTTAAAGCCTTAGTTTGTTTTATCAGTTCTTTTGTTTTTTCGGTACCATCATCGTTAATAGAGGAGACTTCTTCTAATACTTTTATAACGGGTTTAATTTCTCTTCGGCTACGTTCTTTTGCGACAATTTTTGCTAGTTCTTGTACATTTTTTTCAGTAGTGAAAAATTCTTTGCGCTCACCAGAAATTAATACTTTAGTTACAATTCCCCAATCCATGAGCTGTCTTAAATTCATGCTGGTGTTACCACGCGAGATTTTAAGATCTTCCATAATATCTTCCATAGATAATGGTTTTGTTGAAATGAAAAGAAGGGCTTGTATTTGTGCCATAGCTTTGTTGATGCCCCAAAGTGAGCCTAAACTTCCCCAAGTACTTATAAATTTATTTTTTGCTTCTTGATATTGCATATAGCAAACATACAATAAATTTTAAACTTTCAATAATTATTGAAAGTTTAATTTTGAGTTTTAATAATAGGAGCTTCTATTGTGTTCGACTCCTCTGGAGTCATACCTAATTGGTGAAATTAGTTTTTATAAATGTTTAATGCCTCTGGCATTTTTTATAAAGCACTATCAATATATGCTAACAACAAAAAGTGAATAGCCTTAACAATTATCAATTAGCAAATAGTAGGTAGTTAAAAGGTAAACTGTAATCAAACAGTAGGTAATAGAAAAGATAAATCCCAGAGGGATTAAATGTTTTTAAAAAGAGTTGCAAGTTATAATAGCCGACTCCAGCGGAGTCGTACCAAAACAGACAAAATTTTTCTAAAATCATCTTTATGTAAATGATAAGTCATAAGAAAGATTAATCATATTTCATTTTCATCAAACCAATCGAAAAGATATTCCGATTTATAATCAACCTTAAATTTTTCTAAAAAGTCTAAATATTCTTCTTTAAATGATTGAGTTTTATGATGTTTTTTCTGATTTATGATATATTGATAAACCGCATCAATTTGAGTATGACTATAAGAAAAGGCACCAAAACCTTTTTGCCAATTAAATTTGAAAGCAGAAAGTTTTTCGTTGTTTATATAATTTGTGCTCGACTTTTTAATTTCTCTCACTAAATCACTTAAACAACAATCGGGTTTCATGCCAATAAAAATATGAATATGATCAGGCAATCCATTTATGGCAATGAGTTTTTGATTTTTATTCGTTATAATTCCAGTGATATATTTATAGATTTTTTCTTCCCAGTTAGACTGAATTAATGCAGTTCTATTTCTTACTGCAAAAACAATTTGAATATAGATTTGTGAATATGTGTTGGACATTTTGTATATTTAATTTTGTGTTTAATTTCAAAAAAAACTATTTAAATGAAAAAAAACTACAGCTTAATTCCGTTTATACTACTTGCAGTGTATTATTTTTTAATTGGTAAAAATGAAGCTATTGATTTTAATATTAAAATCGGTGTTTTAGTCGCAATTATTTTAGTTTCGGCCTTTATTCTTTATCAAAAATATAGTAATAAACAAATTCAAAATAGCAAGATTTATATTTTAGGAGGTGCGCTTATTGTATCTTGTGCTATGTTTTATTTTAATTGGATTTATTTTTTTTGCTTACTTCAACAATCCAGCACGTCTCAATAAAGCCTCAGGTTTTGGTTCTTGTCCTCTAAACTTTTTATACAACGTCATTGGGTTTTCAGTTCCACCTTGTGATAGGATGTAAGTCTTAAATTTATCAGCAACCGTTTTACTAAATATCCCTTCCTCTTTAAAATATTCAAAAGCATCAGCATCTAAAACTTCGGCCCATTTGTAACTGTAATACCCAGAAGAATAACCACCTTGAAAGATATGCGCAAAAGACGTACTCATACAATTCTCAGCGACTTCTGGATATAAATTGGTGCCACTAAAAGCTTCAGCCTCGTAAGTTTTAACGTCGTTAATACCAGATGGATCAACTCCATGCCAACTCATATCTAAAAGACCAAAACTAATTTGACGCAAGGTTTGCATCCCTTCATGGAAAGTTGAAGAGGCTTTAATCTTTTCTATAAGTTCCATAGGAATGACTTCGCCAGTTTTGTAATGTTTAGCAAACAACTTCAAAGTTTCTTCTTCGTAACACCAATTTTCTAAAATCTGACTTGGCAATTCAACAAAATCCCAATAAACGCTTGTGCCAGATAAACTCGGATAGGTAGTATTTGCAAGCATACCATGTAAAGCATGTCCAAATTCATGAAACAGAGTGGTAACTTCATTAAAGGTTAGAAGCGACGGTTTGCTCTTTGTAGGTTTTGTAAAATTACAGACTATAGAGACATGAGGACGATGATTATGACCATCTTTAATCATTTGAGGTTTATAAGAGGTCATCCATGCACCATTACGTTTTCCGGATCTTGGAAAGAAATCTGCATAAAAAATTGCTATTAATCCACCATCATCTGTAACTTTATACGTCATTACATCTTCATGGTATTTATCTATAGTATCAATTTCTTCAAATTGTAATCCAAATAATTTTTCGGCGACAGTAAATGCACCATCAATAACATTTTCAAGTTTAAAATATGGCTTTAATTGTTCATCATCTAAACTGAATAATTTTTGTTTCAACTTTTCAGAATAGTAAGCAGAATCCCATTTTTGTAATTGATCTATGCCATCTAAGTCTTTTGCAAAGCCTTCAAGTTTTTTGAATTCTTTGTCAGCTGATGGTTTTGCTTTTGCTAATAACTCGTTTAAAAACGTCTTTACTTTTTCTGGTGTTTCTGCCATGCGTTCTTCTAATACAAAATGTGCATGTGTTTTATAACCTAAAAGCTGTGCGCGCTCAAAACGTAGTTTAGCTATTTTAAGAACTATGTCTTGATTGTCTAATTCGTCATTTTTAAATCCTTTACTGCCAAATGCTTTAGATAGTTGCTCGCGCAACCCACGATTATCCGCATACGTCATAAACGGAATATAACTTGGGTAATCTAAGGTTATTAACCAACCGTCTTTAGCTTTGCTCTCTGCTAATTGTTTGGCTGCTTCTTTAGCTCCATCTGGCAAACCTAGCACATCCGATTCATTAGTAAGATACATTTCAAAGTTGTTAGTTTCCGCTAAAATATGCTCTCCAAATTTTAATTTTAATTGACTAGATTCTTTATCAATAGTACGTAATCTTTCTTTTTTATCTTCTGTTAAATTCGCTCCATTTCTAGAGAAACCTTTGTATTTTTTATCAAGAAGTGTCTCTTGTTCTGTAGTTAATTCCAGTGTAGATTTTGAATCGTAAACAGCTTTTACCCTTTTAAACAGGTCCTCATTCAACGTAATATCATTACTAAATTCTGATAGTAATGGAGAAACCTCTTGTGCTATGTTTTGAATGTCTTCATTGGTTTCAGCAGAATTTAAGTTGAAGAAAATACTAGAAATACGATCTAATTCTTCACCAGAATAATCCAACGCTTCAATCGTGTTTTTAAAAGTTGGAGTGTCTTTATTATTAACTATAGCAGTGATTTCAGCTTTGGCATTTTTAATTCCTATTTTAAAGGCAGGCAGGTAATCCTCAGTTTTAATTTTTGAAAAAGGTGCTGTGTTGTATGCTGTATTGAAGTATCTATTTAAGATGGTCATATCCATATTTTTTATCTGGTACTTAATTAATCGTTTTAATTTTAACGCTATTTTATGACAATTTCAATATTAGTATTTACTAAATTTTATTTATATTTGACTAACCGTAAGGGTAAAATACGTTTTTGCCTCATAAGATGGTTAATAGCAAAAAAAAAGCCTTAACAAAGAGTTATGGCTTTTTTTTATAACCCTTTTGCTGAGTCTATCACTTTTGCTTTCAACCCTTCCTTATATACCAATATCTTGTCTAAAACACATTGGTCAGAGCTGCCTAAAATTTGAGCTGCTAGAATACCTGCATTTTTTGCTCCATTTAAAGCTACAGTAGCCACAGGAACTCCACCTGGCATTTGTAAAATAGATAAAATTGAATCCCAACCGTCAATAGAGTTACTACTTTTTACAGGTACACCAATTACTGGCAAAGGAGATAATGATGCTACCATTCCTGGCAAGTGCGCAGCTCCACCAGCTCCAGCAACAATTACTTTTATGCCTCTTTTGTGGGCATTTTTACTAAAATCGAAAAGCTTTTCGGGAGTTCTGTGTGCCGAAACAATATCAACATCAACTTCAATATCAAAACCTTTTAATATGTCTATAGCGTCTTGCATTATTGGCAAATCGCTTTTACTTCCCATTATTACGGCTACTTTACTCATAATTTATTTACTTACAACTTCAATCGTTCGTTTTACTTTCTCTGCAACTTCTCGAGCTACATTAATATCCTTATGCACTATAGTGACGTGTCCCATTTTGCGAAACGGTCTTGTTTGTTTCTTTCCATAAATATGTGGAGTCACACCTTCCATGGCTAGTATGTTTTCTATGTTTTTATAAACGACATTACCTGTGTGACCTTCTGCACCAACTAAGTTAACCATAACTCCAGCAACTTTACTATCTGTATTTCCTAAGGGTAAACCTAAAACACATCGTATATGTTGTTCAAACTGTGATGTGTAACTGCCTTCTATACTGTAGTGACCAGAATTGTGTGGTCTTGGAGCAACTTCATTAACAATGATTTCGTCATTTTCTGTCTGAAACATTTCTACAGCCAATAAACCCACATGCTTAAAGGCAGCAGCAGTTTTTAACGCAATCAATTCTGCTTTTTTAGCAATACCATCAGGAATTCTGGCAGGACAAATAACATATTCCACTTGGTTAGCTTCAGGATGAAATTCCATCTCAACCACAGGATAGGTTTTTAAATCGCCTTTTTCATTTCTCGCAACAATAACAGCCAATTCATTTTTAAAAGGAATTAAATCTTCAGCAATACACTCTGCATTTGGTAAATCTGCCAGATCTTCCAAACGTCTTACCACTTTTACGCCATTGCCATCATATCCAAATCTTGCACTTTTCCAAACAAAAGGATAGTCTAATCCACCATTAATTACAGCATCTTCAATTTCTGAAGGATGCGCAAACCGAGAGAAATCTGCTGTTGGAATATTTTCATCGCGATAAAATAATTTCTGAGTTGCTTTATTTTGAATGGTACGTAACGTTTTTGACGACGGAAATACCTTAACCCCTTTATCTTCTAGCGTTTCTAAAGCATCAACGTTAACGTTTTCAATTTCAATAGTTAAAACATCTACCTTTTTTCCGAAATTAACAACGGTATTATAATCTAATAAGTCACCAACCATAAATTCATCGCAAGCCAATCGCGATGGTGCATCTTTACTTGGATCTAAAACACAAGTGTAAATATCAAATTTACGTGTGTTGTAAAGCATCATTTTGCCTAATTGACCGCCTCCAAGAATACCAAGTTTAAAATCCGAAGAAAAATAATTCATGTTTACTTCCCGTGACAACGAGAATCTTATTAAAAATTCAACTTTATCTATCGCAAAAATAAGCTAATTCTAGTACAAAATTCTAAAATCAGAAACCAAAAATAGTCTATCGATAATCATTTGATTATCTTTGCATTTCTAAAATTAGACAATAGTGATAAAGCTTCACGATTTATACTTTAAACCTTTCATTTCAGAACAAGAGATTACTATTGCTGTGCAAAACATGGTCAATTCCATTTCCAAAGATTTGGGTGATGAAATGCCAGTTTTTGTTGGTATTTTAAATGGCTCTTTTATGTTTGTGAGCGATTTTGTAAAAAAGTATCCGAAACCTTGTGAGGTAACCTTTATTAAGCTCGCATCTTATGAAGGTGTAAAATCTACAGAAGATATTCAGCGCTTAATTGGTTTAACTCAAGATTTAAGTGGAAGAACGGTTGTTATTTTAGAAGATATTATAGATTCAGGAAAAACGCTAGAAGAAGTACATCGTATTTTTAAAAATGAGAACGTAAAAGAACTCATCATTGCGACACTGTTTTACAAACCTGAAGCTTATGATAAAGATTTTAAACTTCATTATGTTGGCATTGAAATTCCGAACAAATTTATAGTGGGTTATGGACTCGATTATGATGGTTTAGGGAGAGATTTGCCAGATGTATATCAATTAAAAACAACACAACACATGACTAACTTAGTGCTATTTGGACCTCCAGGAGCAGGTAAAGGAACACAAGCTAATTTCTTAAAAGAAAAGTATGATTTGGTTCATATTTCTACAGGAGATGTATTTAGATATAACATTAAAAATAAAACTGCTTTAGGTATGTTGGCTAAATCTTTTATGGATAAAGGAGAGTTGGTGCCAGATCAGGTTACTATAGATATGCTGAATAAAGAAGTGGAGAAAAATACAGATGCTAATGGTTTTATTTTTGATGGTTTTCCAAGAACCAACGCACAGGCTAAAGCACTTGACGAGTTAATGGATACAAAGGATTCTCAAATTAATGCTATGGTTGCATTAGAAGTAGATGATGAGGTTTTAGTAAAACGTTTGCTCGAAAGAGGAAAAACAAGCGGAAGAGCGGATGATGCTGATGAAAGTATTATTAGAAATCGAATTAAAGAATACTATACTAAAACAGCAATATTAAAAGATTACTACGCAGCGCAAAATAAATATTTTGGAGCAGATGGAGTTGGCAGTATTGAGGAGATTACAGGCCGTTTGAGTACTGTAATTGATAAGCTTTAATCTGTAATTCCTGCGAAGGCAGCAATCTCATTAAATAAATCTTAGATTTTAATTAAAAAGATTCCCACGTTCGTGGGAAGTAAACATGACTGAAGGAAATTTTGTTGACTACGTAAAGATGCACGTATCTTCTGGAAACGGAGGTAAAGGTTCTGCGCATTTACATCGCGAAAAATATATACAAAAAGGTGGTCCAGATGGTGGTGATGGAGGTCGTGGAGGTCACGTTATACTTCGAGGAAATTCTAACCTTTGGACGCTAATTCACCTAAAATTTAAACGCCATATTAAAGCTGGTCATGGAGCACATGGTAGCAAAGGTAGAAGCACAGGAGCAGATGGTGAAGATGCCTATCTAGAAGTACCATTAGGTACAGTAGTTAGAGATTCTGAAAGTGATGAAATTTTATTTGAAATCACTGAGGACGGAGAAGAAAAGATTGTTGCCGAAGGAGGCATGGGTGGTAAAGGGAACTGGCATTTTAAAAATTCAGTGAACCAAACACCACGATATGCGCAACCTGGAATTCCACTAGAGGAGCGTCATATTACTTTAGAGCTTAAAATCTTAGCAGATGTTGGTTTGGTTGGTTTTCCTAATGCAGGTAAATCCACTTTATTATCTGTATTAACGTCGGCAAAACCCAAAATTGCAGATTATGAATTTACGACCTTAAAGCCCAATCTTGGTATAGTTGAGTATCGCGATTTTAAGTCGTTTGTAATGGCAGATATTCCTGGGATTATTGAAGGTGCTGCTGAAGGTAAAGGTTTAGGCTATTACTTTTTAAGACATATTGAGCGTAATTCAATATTATTATTTTTAATTCCGGCAGATGCAAAAGATATTGTAGAGCAATACGAGATTTTGTTAGATGAGTTAAGGCGTTATAATCCTGAAATGTTAGATAAGGAACGCTTTGTTGTGGTTTCAAAGTCAGATATGTTAGATGATGAATTAAAATCTGAAATTTCCAGTATTTTAGATAAGGATTTAGATTCTAAGTTTATGTTTATTTCATCCGTTGCGCAACAAGGACTTACTGAATTAAAGGATAAACTTTGGGGAATGTTGAATGATTAACATAATCTTAAATTAATAACTTTCTAAGATTTTGTATCTTTAAAATAAAAACAACATGAAATTCCTCAAATTTATACTAATAGCCATACTCTTCACATCCTGCGGAACAATAGTCAACTACGATTACGAAAAATCTACAGATTTTACGCAATACAAAACTTACGATTATTTTGGCGATATGAAGTCAGGTTTAAGTCAACTCGACGATAAACGTTTAATGCGTGTTATGGATGCCAAGCTCACAACGATGGGATTAACACGTTCTGAGAATCCAGATTTTTACATAGACATTCAATCACAAGATGTAATGAATAGAAATAATACCAATGTTGGAGTAGGAGCTGGTGGTGGAGGCGGAGGAGGCTTTGGCGGAGTTTCTGTTGGTATTCCTTTAGGAGGAAATCAAAACAGTAGAGAAATTGTTATTGATTTCGTCGATAAAAATAATAACGAAAAATTATTTTGGCAGGCAGTAAGCGAGAGTTCTTACAAACAAAATGCGTCGCCAGAAAAACGTGAAGAAGCTTTTGCTAAGTTAGTAGAGAAAATATTTGAAGGTTATCCACCTAAAAAATAAGTTAATCTCCTGTTAATCGTAAGGTTGAAAAACGATTTGGGTTCTATTTTTAGAAAACCAAAAATTTCAATCACATGAACAATCGAGTTAAAATTTTAGGATTAGTTTTATTCTTAACAGCATCTTATTCGTATTCTCAAAGCGAAATCAAAGCACCTAGAGGCTTCTCAAACGACATAGGAAACATGATTTCTATGCTCGATAATCTGAAACAACGTGTAGAACGTCACGTCGTTAATTTAGACCAAGAAGGTACAGATTTCTTATTGGACGAAAACGCAAATAGTCCTGGAGCCATGATTTATCACTTAGCAGCGACAGAAGCCTATTACCAAGTTTATACATTTGAAGGTCGAGGATTTAATGCCGAAGAAAAAGCAAAATGGGAAACAGCTTTGAATCTAGGAGATAAAGCGAGAAAAGAATTTAAAAATAAACCCATTACATACTATATGGATCTATACGATGAGGTACGAGAGAAAACCAAAAAACTACTAAAGACTAAGGATGATGATTGGTTTAAATCCAAAGTCGGTAGTATGACGATGCATTGGGCTTGGTTTCATGTTATGGAACATCAAGCAAATCACATGGGTCAGTTGGCTTTGATAACAAAGCGTATTTGAGATTTCTCAAAAAAATTAGCATTGTCAAATCAGCTAAAACTTCACGCAATAGAATTATTAATCGTCACTCCTACTTTGTAATTTTGAATAAAATCAAAGATTAAATTATGGAAAATTTAAAAGGAAAGGTTGCGCTCATTACTGGTGGAACAAAAGGTATAGGTTATGGAGTGGCAGAGGCATTGCTTAATCAAGGCCTTAAGGTTGTAATTACGAGTCGCAACGAAGCGTCGGCCAACGAAGCTGCCAAAGCATTAGCATCAAAAACAAATACGAAAGGGTCAATAATTGGAGTTAAGGCAGATGTTAGACAACTTGACAGTCAGAAAGAAGCTGTAAATATCGCTATCAGTACATTCGGGCAATTAGACCTTGTTGTTGCCAATGCAGGTTTGGGACATTTTGGTAGTATTGAAGCCTTAACTTCTGAGCAATGGAATGCTGTCATCGATACCAATCTTACAGGTGCTTTTAATTCTATAAAGGCAAGTGTAGATGCTCTTAAAATTTCTAAAGGTTACTATATAACAATTTCAAGTTTAGCAGGTACTAACTTCTTTGCAGGAGGATCTGCTTACAATGCAAGTAAATTTGGCGTCACAGGATTTACGCAAGCCGTAATGTTAGATTTACGAAAGTACGGAGTCAAGGTAAGCACTATAATGCCTGGTTCAGTTTCTACACATTTTAATGGCAATGAACCAAGTGATAAAGGTGCTTGGAAAATTCAGATTGAAGATATTGGAGAATTGGTCGTGGATTTATTAAAGATGAATCCTAGAACGTTGCCAAGTAAGATTGAAGTACGACCAACGACTCCACCAAGTAGTAAGTAATACTTTTCTTTAAAGTGTCATTGCGAGGAATGAGGTACGAATGATGTGACAATCTGTTAAATTTTTTTTCAATTTATGAGATTACTTTGTCCTACATCCTCACAATGACATTTCCTTATTATTTTGCGCCTTTACGTCTTTGCGAGAAATGATTACTCAACCACAACTCGCACTCCCTCACTATGACTGCTAAACTCAGGCGCATACATACTCTGAATCGTGCTAATACCGTTACTCATATCACCAGCATTATTTACGTGTAAGTCATATTCAAACACATAAACACCTTTTGGTAAATAGTCCATGAAGAAGTTTGTTGCTGCATCTTTAGTGCTTTCATAATAGCCTAAACCATCTTGCCTTTTGTATTGTGATAAAACGTTTATGGGTTCAAAACCTGCAGCACGCATATCTTTAAGATGCACAAATTCCATAGAACGATCTGTACGTAATTCTATTCGTACTCTAACTAAATCGCCAACTTTTAATTTGGTGTCTGATGTGATTTCAGAAATCTCTTCGCCTTTGTCTGTATTCGTTTTTAAGAAGAGTTTCTTGCTCAGTTTTAACGGAGTTTCAGCCGAAGTAATTTTATCTAAATCCTCAAAATATTGCCAGTACATTGCTCCCCAAGCAATACCATCTCCTTTTTTGGTAATGGTAACATCGGCTTGTTCTTTTTTAATTTCAGATCCAGACCATGACGTTTTGTAGTAACCCGTTCCGGCTTCAACTTTTACGTTGTCTAACGTTTTAGGTGAAATGACTTCATTGCCAACTTTTACATCTACCATATCAGTGACATTTAACCATGCACTACCTTGTAATAGCAGCGCATAGACAGCTTCAGTTGTTGCTTTTGTGGTTTTCCAACGGTTGGTTTGTTTATTTTTTAATAACCAGATTTTTAGGTTATCAATGTCTTCTATATTCTTCGCTTCGCTCTGAATGACAGTGCCAACTTCAGCAAATGCTTCAATCAGTAACGCTTGAGTTTCAATTGGAGCTTGGTACCAATACCAAGAGTTTGTATTCGCTTTCCAGTACATGCCTAATTCTTCAGAGCTGATGCTATTTTCCTTTAGCGATTTTAAAATCTTACCAGCAGTTTGTTTGTCATCCATTCGGTTCATGGTTAACGCCATTAAACCTTTTGCATATATTGAACGTTTTAACCAATACTTCTGAATCTGACTTTGGTAATAATCCATAATCTTTTCAACCTCGTTAGTAGCCTTGACTTCTGGATAAAAACTACGCACATATAAATAATGCAATTGCGTATAAGACAAATGATCCTTGGTTAAATCTACATCCTTATTGTACTTTCTAAGGTCTTTATATTCTTGTACAAATTCTCTGTCCAAGTAGTTTATAGCGTTTTTAATCATTTGAGATTCTTCGCTATCGCTCTGAATGACATTAAGTTGTTTTAAATGTCCAAAACCAGCAATAATATGCTGCGTTATGTAACGGTTTGCATACCCTCCATTAAACCAAGGCCAAGCTCCAGAAGGTAATTGATTTTGTTGCAGTTTGCGCTTTGCAGAATTTAATTCATTGTTCATTTTATTCAAATCGAACAATAAGCCAATACGCTTTTTCTGCTCAGTTTCCGATTCTGCATCACGTAACCAAGGTGTTTCTTGGATTAATATAGATTTCAATTCTTCATTCTTCTCCAAGTTACTCAACAAAGCGTCAGTCGATTTCCATTGATTGAAAACAGCTTCAATTTTAGGATTCGATTGTACAATATGTTGCGCCAAGGCATTGGCGTAATAACGTGAAAAGGTTTGCTCATTACAATCATAAGGATATTCCATTAAATAAGGTAAAGCTTGTACAGCATACCAAGCCGGATTTGATGTCATCTCTAAAGTTAACTTATGGTGACTGAGCGTAGTCGAAGTCTGATTCTTCAACTTATCTAATGTAAACGTCTTAGTTTCATTAGAACGTATCCACATTGGCATCGTTTCAGTAACCAACATTCTGTTAGACAATACAGGTAAAGCGTTTTGTTCTCCATCGCTAAAATCGCCTGATTTTGCAATGACTTTGTATTGTACAACTTGTATGCTATTCGGAATGGTTAAATTCCAAGAGACTTGTGTGTTTCCTTTGGCGGAAACTGTGAAATCCCCTTCTAACTTCCCCTGAGCGGAAGAATTAGCTTGGTTACGGATAAGTGTTTTGGATATATCTTCTCCTGAAATTGGATCTGTAAGCATCAATTGTGCAACACCAGATAATTCTTTCTCAGTAAGATTAGCAATTTTAGTGCTAATAGTAATTTTATCTCCTTCTCTCAAAAAACGTGGTGCATTTGGTATGACCATCAACTCTTTTTGTGTGACAGTTTCTAATTGCGTGACTGCACTTTCTAGAGTTTTAGTATGCGCCAAGAGTTGTAATTTCCATTTGGTTAATGCTTCTGGTGCTGTAAAATTGAAACTTACATGGCCTTCTGCATCGGTTTGTAATTGTGGAAAAAAGAAGGCGGTTTCGTTTAGGTTTTTTCGGATTTTAACTTCTTGTAACTCACCTCCTGATTTAGTTGTGGTTATTAAAATCACTCCGTTCTTACCCTTTTCTCCGTATAACGCTATAGCTTCAGAATCTTTTAAAATTTTTGTTTCAATTATTGAATTTTTATCTATTGTTGATAAATCACCTGTAAATATCTCTCCGTCAACTATATATAATGGAACTTTGTCGCCATTAACAGAACTGTAACCACGAATTGTAACATTTGATGTAGTTCCAGGTTGACCACTGGCATTTAATGACAAGGTGGCCTCCATATCCATTTCACCTTCAGCCATCATTGCAGGTTCAGGTGCAGCCATTGATTTCATAAGGCTTCTTCTCTCAATACGATAATTACTACCAAAATACAACCCAAACCAATTCAAACGATCATAACCTTGATACGGATAACTCTGAGATGTATTATAATTATTAAAGATGCTAAAGTTGGTAGTTCCAAAACTCTGTCTAAAATTTTTATTGGTTCTGCTGTAGTAGTTTGGGTTATTGATTGGACTGAAACTCCAATTATGCGGCACAAATTCATCTAAAGACGCATCGTACATACTTGCTAAAAGTTCTGCTGAAACTTTATCTCCTTTAGGGCCTTTAATTTTAAAACTCCAGGTTTCGTCTTGTCCTGGCTGTAACTTATCTCTAAACGTTTTGGTTTCAATTTGTAAATCGGTTTTAGGAAATGGGACATTGACTTTAAAGCTTTGTGATGTGAAATCATTAAAAGCAGCAAAACTACAATACACTACAAAGCCTCCTAAATCATCTTTAGCTACAGGAATAGTAATGGTTTCTTTTGAATCATTGAGTGTTACCAATTGGGTAGTAATTACTTTACCATCTTTTTCAATTTCAACAGTAACCGTAATATTCTTTGCTGCAGAGCCTATGGTGAGTTTCGCCATATCTCCAGTATTATAACTGGTTTTATCTAATTGCGCTTCAAACAATTGAGAATCAGAAACCGTTTTGTCATCGTCACTGAATAAAGAGGTGTAGGCTTCGTCTTTTATGGCTTGCCCAAATTTATCTTCACTTTCTAAAACGATGATGTATTTACCAGAATCCCATCTTTTTTGTTTCTTTAAAATGACAGTTTTATCTTTTTCAGTATCAAAAGTGGTATTAAAAACTTCTTTTCCTTTTTTCCAATTGGTGACAAGGTGTTCATCATTATAAGGGTCGTGAGGAAAAAGATTCTTAAATTCCTGCTGCGACATCATTTGATAATCTGGCGCATTCCAAGGTCGTGGTCTTAAAACGGTTTCAGGTACATCTAGCTTGTAAATTTTTAGCGTGCCTTTTGCAGGTACAAATTCACCATTTAAGTTTTGAGAAACTAAAGATAATTCAACTTCCTTTTTCGTTTTATAAATAAGATTTGGTGTTACGATACTAACCGTCATGGCATGATAACCAACATTTACAGTAGTTGTTGCAGTTCGTGTTTCACCATTAATATCTGTGATATCTGCAGTGACCTCATATCTAAACACTGGCAAATTAGCTTTGGAAACACTTTCGTCTGGTAGGGCTTTAAAAGTGACTTCAAACTCACCTTTAGCATTTGTCTTGCCTTCTCCAAACGTAATTTCTTGTGGTTCTGAATTATAGTAAGGACGTCTCCAATAGTACCAACTTGGATATTGCACTTGGCGTTTTACACGATACACCACTTTAGCATCTGTAATGTTACTACCAGCAAAAGCAATTGCTGTTCCTTTTACAGTTACGCTATCATTTACTTTGTACGTTTCTGTAATTGGTTGAAACTCTGGTTTAAATTTTGGACGTTTATACGCTTCAACTGAAAAATAGGTATATCCATATTCACCACTAAACATATCAATAGTGTAATTACCGGTTAAGCCATCGTTTGGCAATATAAATTCTCCATGTACAGAACCAAATTCATTAGTTTTTAAAAGCAGTTCGTTTACCACTTCACCATTGACATTTTTCAATCTTACTTTTGCTGTATGGTCTAAGAAAACTTCAGTTTTACCGTTTTTAGAAGCTGTAGAAATGCCTTTAAAATAAACCGTTTGTCCTGGTCTGTAAATACTTCTATCCGTAAAAAGGAAATTATTGTATTTGGTATCGTTATTCTGTCTATCCTTATAGGCTCTGCTGATATAGTATTCGCCAAAATGACCAACGTCATTTTTATAGCTTGCTGTAACTTCTGCTCCTCTGTAATAATTACCGTCTTTAACAACTTGAAATTTACCAAAACGATCAGTCGTGTAGTTTTTAGAAAACGACTTTTCACGATTGTTTTTATACGTTATCGTAACTGCAGCTTCCACTATTGGTTTTCCATCAGTTCGGCTGATTAATTGATAATTAATAAACGCATTATCATTACTCTCAATAAGCGCCAAATCAGTCACCTGAATATGAGTAACTGCAAAAACATTGTCCTTAGCACCTGTGTCAGCTTTTACAAGATATAGTCCGTTTGGTAATTTTGGGACTACAATTTCCGTATTATGATTTTGGTAATCACCTTCATCTTTTAATGGACTCGAAAAGACGTCTTTTGCATTTAATTTTTTGAAGAAATCAAGCTTTTCTTCTACTCTATAAATGCTATTATAATTTTTGAGTTGCCTTTGAGACAACTTATAAATTTTAAAACCTAAGGACTTTAGGTTTTTATAAGAGACCAATATTCTCGATGGTGAATTAACAGAAATAAATTCTTCTGTTCGCAAACTTAAAGACGATTGAAGAATTTGTGATTTTAAAACATTGCATTTTTTAGCACCAATACTTTCAGGGAAATCCGTATTGACTTTATCGCAAAGTATTATAGCATCTTTTAGTTTCCAGCGAAGCGTATCATCAATCTCTTCTGGGTTTGTATTGCTAATGTAACGACTGCCTTGTTGTTGGTAAAGGGAAGCAATTTCAAAACTGTAAAGTGCAGAACGTGGAGATGTTTTTAATTTTTCGACCTTACCTTTTAAAGTTTCAAAAAGTAGATCTTCTTTATTCTGAAAGGTGGCATGCTGGGCAACAAATTTTAGACGCTCAATATCGACATCTGCAAATGCTTTTGATATTTGATCTTTACGATGAAACTTCAATAAGTTTTGATAGATTTTTAAAGCATGCAACTGTAAAGATGTGGAATCTTTTGAGATTAGTTTTATATTAATAAATACCTCGCTATCACTAATGTAAGACGGATTATCAATATTGAATTTGTATGAAGGTTGTGTTATACTATTTTCATCTGTTTTATAAAACGTTAACGCATTATGATTTAATAAATCATATAAGGTCGGACGAAAATCTTTAGAGTTTTCAGCTTCAACAAGTAATGATTTGTACTTAGATAAAGGTTCTTGTTGTAGCAAAATTCCATTCTTTAGAGAACGCTGATAATACACATGAATCTCACTAAACAAGGTTTCTAAATCCCAAGTTCTGAAGTCAAAGTCATCAACTTTTTGAGCTGTTTTAGTACGATTATAAAATTGATATCTATTTTGTTGAAAGTACTGCCAGTACATTGTGGCTAGCATATTTTCTAAAAGATGCTTTGTGATGATATCACTTTTTTCAATTTCAGATTTAAAAAGATTAACAATATTTAATTGCGCTTCCTCTTTGAGCGTTAACATGTATTTACTTTTATAAAGTAATGCCCTAATTTTTTGTGCCTCATTTTCTTGTTTAAGAGCTTCGTTATAAATGTTTTCAACGATTTCTGAAGCACTTTTTGTCAATCCTTCTTTTTCGAGTTTCGCGACTTTTTCCCATTGACTGTCAAAATCATTCTGTGCATTAGAAAAAGAAGCAAAGCAAATTAGCATAAGTATGGTGATATAATTTTTCATAATATTTTGCCGCAAAAGCGGAGTCATTTAATGAACCTGTTTTAAGCAATTTTAGCTTTAATCAAATTCTGTTGTAGAGCTAAAATACTTTCAAAAGGTATTCCAAAAACAGCCAAAATGAGTTTGGATAGCTTTTTGATGAGTGAAGTTAAACAATTTGCGAGTTAAACAGAACGTTATTAAATTGTATTTTTGTAAAAGTGTATTAACTGTTTTAGATCAGTTATGATCTTTCACTTTTTATAATAGGAAAAGCTTTTTTATGTATAGAATTTTATTAATTTTTTTAACATCTATGTTTTGTATGGCTCAAAACCCTAAAGAGAAAGCAGAAGACTTTATTGCTAAAAAGGAGTTTAAAAATGCTCAGGTTGAAATGATCTCTTATCTTAAAGCAAATCCTGAGGATAAAGAAGCCATAGAACTTTTAGGTGATGCTTATGGGTATGAAAAAAAGTGGGATAACGCCATAACGGCATATGAAAAATTAAAGAACAAAGAACCTAAAAATGCGAACTACCATTATAAATATGGAGGTGCTTTAGGAATGAAGGCGCTTAGTATAAGCAAAATTAGAGCATTGGGTATTATTGGAGATGTGAAATCATCGTTTATAAAAGCGGCAGAATTAGACCCAAAACATATTGAATCGCGTTGGGCTTTGGTAGAATTGTATGTATCTCTTCCCGGAATTGTCGGTGGTAGTTATTCGAAAGCATTAGGCTATGCAGATCAATTGGAAAAATTATCTAAAGTTGATGGGTATTTGGCTAAAGGATACGTTTACGAATATGATGACGAACCAGAATTGGCTGAGAAGTACTACAAAATGGCTATAAAAGTTGGTGGTTCTGTAACGTGTTATGAGAAGTTGACCACTTTTTATGAAAAACAAAATCAACCTGACAAAGCGATCGTAAATCTTGAAGCGGCTAATAAAAAATTGCAACGCAATGGTATGCATTATCAAATAGGGAAGGTGTGTGCAGATTATAATATTCAGCTAGACAAGGGTGAGAAGTGTATAAAAGCGTATTTATCTAATCATTCTGCAAAAGATGGAGTGCCAAAAGCATGGGCTTATTACCGCTTGGCACAAATTTACAAGCACAAAAACAATAAAACCGAAGCTTTAAAATGGATAAATAAAGCTATTGCAGGTTTGCCAAATATTGAAGTATTTCAAGAAGAAAAATCTACTATTTCTGAGCTTTAAGCTGCAATCATAACTAAAACCTATACATTTTTCTGTAGTACTAAATATTTGTTAATTATTTAAAATTAATAGTAATACTATTATATTTGCACTCAAATAAATTGAATATGGTAAACTTACTATCAAATTTAAAAATTTCGGTCCCAGATAAAATCTATTTAAAAGATCCTGAGTCTTCAGATTTAGGCAAGCGGATTATAGAACATAGCATTTTATTAATAGATAAAATTGGCTTCGACAGTTTTACATTTAAGAAATTAGGTGTAAAAATTGGTTCTAATGAGAGTTCAGTCTATCGCTATTTTGAAAGTAAGCACAAGCTACTTCTCTATTTAACGTCTTGGTATTGGGCTTGGATAGAATACCAAATGGTATTTCAGACTTTAAATATGTCAGATTCTAAACAACAACTTTTTAAAGCTATTGATGTCGTTACAAAAACTATTGAGGAGGATGTTACCTTTTCACATATTAACGAAGTGGTGTTGAATAGAATTATAATCAACGAATATTCAAAATCATATTTAACTAAAGAAGTAGATAGTGAAAACAAGGAAGGTTATTTTGTAGTTTATAAGCGTATGATTAAACGTTTAAGAGACATGATAAGTAATATTAATCCTAAGTATAGATTCGCATCGAGTTTAGCAAGCACGATTGTTGAGGGAGCATTACATCAGCATTTTTTAAAACAACATTTTATTTCAATAACGGATTGTAATGATACGGTTACTCCAACAGACTTTTTTAAAGAACTCACTATTAACGCTATCAGTAAGTAACTCACTATGAACAAAAAAGAAATTATGTCTCCTTGGCAAAGGCTTGTAGGTCTCTTAAAATTAGAGAAAAGAGATGTTTTACAAGTAATATATTATGCGATTTTTTCTGGATTTTTAGGCTTAACATTACCCTTGGGAATACAAGCTATTATTAATTTAATACAAGGAGCACAAGTTAGTACCTCTTGGGTGGTTTTGGTTATTCTTGTTACTATTGGTGTTGCGTTTGTTGGTATCTTACAATTAATGCAAATGCGAATTATTGAAACCATTCAGCAACGCATTTTTACACGAGCGTCTTTTGAATTCACCTATCGTTTTCCAAAATTAAAAATGGATGAATTACGTAATTATTATCCACCAGAATTAGCAAATCGATTTTTCGATACACTTAATATTCAGAAAGGTTTGGCTAAGATTTTAGTAGATATACCTGCGGCAATTTTACAGATTGTTTTCGCACTGATTCTACTATCATTCTACCATCCGTTTTTTATCGCATTTGGATTTTTACTATTAATTTTGATATTTATAGTATTTAAGTTTACAGCCAAAAAAGGTATGGAAACAAGCCTTATGGAATCTAAGCACAAATATAAAGTAGCCCATTGGATTCAAGAAGTAGCAAGAGCAGTAGTCAGTTTTAAGCTGTCTGGTAGAACAACTCTGGCAATAAATAAGAACGATGAACTAGTCAATGATTATTTAATAGCAAGAGAAAGCCACTTTAGAATACTTGTGATTCAATTTATACAAATGATAGGCTTTAAAGTGGTTGTAACAGCTGGTCTTTTACTAATAGGTGGACTATTAGTATTAAATCAAGAAATGAATATTGGTCAGTTTGTAGCTGCAGAGATTATTATTCTATTGGTAATTGCCTCAGTTGAAAAATTGATTCTTGGCTTAGAATCCTTTTACGATGTACTTACATCTTTAGAGAAAATGGGTCAGGTTGTAGATAAGGAATTAGAAAAACAAGACGGAGATAAGCCAGAATTTAAAGACGATTCTACTATTGAATTAGACAAAATCTCTTACAAAGTTCCTGATCGTGAAGCTCCAATTCTTACGGATATTTCATTAAAAATTAAACCAAAAAGTAGATTGCTTGTAAAGGGTGAAAGTGGTTCCGGTAAATCGAGTCTCTTACGTCTAATTGCCGGAATAATAGAGCCCACTAAAGGAAAAGTATATTTAGATAAATTCATGCTTAGCAACGTTAATCTGAATCATTACCGATCGCACTTAGGATTATCATTAGCGGACGAAACACCTTTTGAAGGCACCATCCGTGAGAATATTACCTTTGGAAATTCTGAAATTTCAGAAGAGCAATTAATGTGGGCAATTGATAGTGTAGGCTTAAATCAATTTGTAAAAGAAAGTCCACAAGGCTTAAATACAGTGTTATATCCTGAAGGCAAACAAATCTCATTTACAATTGCTAAAAAGATTGTTTTGGCCAGAGCTATAGTGAGCAAGCCACAAGTACTGATATTAGAAGATCCATTAGAGCACTTTGAGCCAGAAGAAGTGAATAGAATAATTTCTTTTATAACTGATGAGACTAATCCTTGGGCTTTAGTTGTGGTAAGTATGAGTAACGACTGGTCAAAAAGTTGTACTCAAGTTGTGACACTCAAAAAAGGTGAAATTATTTAAAGAAACGTACTATGTTAAATATATCAAATAATCAGCTTTATAAATCTGTTGACATCACAAAGTCCAAGTCAGGTAAACGTGTATTTCATGGTAGATTTTATAAGTATTTCAATCGGTTTTTAGCAGCATTTGCCATTATTGGTTTTATAATTCTGTTTCTGCCTTGGACGCAAAATATTACAGGTAGAGGTAATGTTACCACATTAACACCAGATCAGCGGCCGCAAACGATTCAATCACCAATTCCTGGGCGTATTGAAACTTGGTTTGTACGAGAAGGTGATTATGTTGCTAAAGGAGATACTATAATTCAAATTTCTGAAATTAAAAGTGAGTATTTCGATCCTAGTTTGGTAGAACGTACAGGACAGCAACGCGATGCTAAGGCCCAATCTGTTGGCTCTTATGGTGAAAAGGTGAAAGCACTTAATCGTCAGATAAGTGCATTAACTAACGATCGTAGTTTAAAGTTAGAGCTGGCTAAGAATAAATTACTACAATCTAAACTAAAAGTGCAAAGTGACAGCATAGACTTTGAGGCTGCAAAGACCAATAAACAAATAGCGCAAAGACAATTTGATCGCACAGTTACTTTACAAGAAGAGGGTTTCAAAGCCACTAGAGATGTAGAAGATAAGCGTTTAAAACTTCAAGAGACAGAGGCTAAATTAGTTTCACAAGAGAACAAATTATTGGCAAGTAAAAATCAGGTGATTAATGCTAAGGTAGAAATTTCAAGAGTTAATGCAACATATGCTGATAAAATATCAAAAGCACAAAGTGATAAGTTTACAGCACAATCTAGTCAATTTGATACAGAAGCTCAAGTATCTAAATTAGATAATCAGTATTCTAATTATCAAATGCGAAATGATTTACGTTTCATTAAATCACCTTATGATGGTTATATAAATAAGGCAATCCGAGGAGGAGTTGGACAAACGTTTAAAGAAGGAGAAGCATTAGTTGGTATAATGCCAGCAAAAGTAGATTTGGCAGTAGAAACTTTTGTTGAACCCATTGATTTACCATTATTACACATAGGTGAAAAACTGCGTGTACAGTTTGATGGTTGGCCTGCAATAATATTTAGCGGTTGGCCAAATATATCTTACGGAACGTATGGTGCTAAGGTCGTAGCAATAGAAAATTTTATTAGCGATAACGGAAAATTTAGAGTGCTTTTAGCTCCAGATGAAGAAGACCAAGAATGGCCAAAAGATATTAGAGCCGGCTCAGGTGCTTTCACTATGGCTTTGCTCGAAGATGTCCCAATTTGGTTCGAGTTGTGGAGACAACTTAATGGTTTCCCACCAAATTATTACCAGCCAGAAGGAGCTGCAAAAACTAAAAAGAAATAGCAGATGCGATTTATACTTTCAGTACTTCTTATTGGATGCGGTTATATAGGGTTTTCGCAAACCGAAGACTTGTCTAACGTACTTCGTTTTGATGAATACTTAGGCTTTGTAAAGAAATTTCATCCTATTGTAAAGCAGGCAGAATTGGTTATAGACGAAAGTCAAGCAAAACTCATGAAATCTCGTGGAGCTTTTGATCCTAAATTTGAAGTGGATTATGATCGAAAGAAATTTAAAAGCACTGAATATTTTGATAGACTCAACGGCACATTTAAAATTCCGACCTGGTATGGAGTGGAGTTGAAGGCTACGTTTGAAGAAAATACAGGTGACTTTTTAAATCCTCAAGCGTTTGTGCCAGACGATGGTTTGTACAGTGCTGGAGTTTCTGCATCACTTGGGCAAGGCTTACTAATTAATAACAGAATGGCATCCTTAAAACAAGCCAAATTGTTTAGAGAGCAAGCCAAAGCAGATCGCGATATTTATGTGAATAATATACTTTTTGAAGCTTCGCTAGTATATTTTAAGTGGTTGCAAGCCTATAACGAATTACAACTTTTTGAAAACATCTTAGTTAACGCAGAACAGCGTTTTAGAGGAGTTAAAAAAGGAGTAGAAGTAGGCGAAAATGCTGAGATAGATGAAACGGAAGCTCGGATTGCAGTAAATAATAGAAAACTTGGCTTAGAACAATCTAAGGTGAAGTTGATGAAAGCAGCTTTAGAGTTGTCTAACTTCTTATGGCTAGAAGATAATATTCCTGTTGAATTGCAACCTAATATTATACCAGATGTATATACAGAACCAATAGTTGATGCCACGTTTAATATTAATCAATTACGAAGCGATGAGGTGATTCTAGACGAACATCCTAAGATGTTATCACTTGGTTATAAGCTCGAAGGTTTAGAAGTAGATACAAGATTAAAAGCAAATAGACTACTACCAAGAATAGATGTAGAATATAATTTTCTGAATGAAACACCAGATGTTGCAAGAGCCTTTAACACCGCAGAATACAAAGGCGGTGTTAACGTAAGTTTTCCATTGTTTTTGAGGAAAGAACGCGGTGATTTGAGACTAGCAAAAGTAAAGATGCAAGACACAGAATTTGAAATTGATGCCACAAGAGTCAATCTTAAAAATAAAATTAATGCGTTAAAGCAAGAACTAGAATCTTATATTGCTCAAAATGAAATTACCACAGAAATGGTTTCTGATTATCAGCGTATGCTTCAAGCAGAAGAGCGCAAGTTTCAGCTAGGTGAAAGCTCTTTGTTCTTAGTAAATTCTCGCGAGTCTAAATTGATTGACGGACAGTTAAAAGCCATTGAAATTCAGAATAAATTCTTTAGTACTAAGGCGAAGTTATTTAACAGTTTGGCTGTGAATCCTGATCTTTAGCTGTTAGCTGTTAGCTGTTAGCTTTTGGTGGTCTGGTTGATCGCAGTCCAAACCTCAAAATATTTTATAGACTCTATCCGTCAGTTCGAGTGATTTTTTCTTTTAAAAAATCGTATCGAGAACATTTAATATGTTTAACCTAAATTCTTGATAATCTTACTAAGCTTCTCGATACAATTCTACAAGCTACGCTTAGTTATCTTCAGTCAGAATATATTTAAACTTCGATAGTTTCAGAATCACTCGAAGTGACGTTGAGGTATAACTTTTAGTTCTTCCCTTTTCAAAAAACTTATAGTATTTTTACGTTACTTATTTAAGGATACTATGAACGTACATTTTATCGCTATTGGTGGTGCAGCAATGCACAATTTAGCCTTAGCACTTCACAATAAAGGTTATAAAGTCACAGGAAGTGACGATACTATTTTCGATCCTTCAAAATCGAGATTAGAAGCAAAAGGTTTATTGCCTGAAGTTTTTGGTTGGTATCCTGAAAAAATCAATTTAAATTTAAATGCTATCGTTTTAGGTATGCACGCCAAAGCTGATAATCCTGAATTACTCAAAGCTCAAGAACTTGGCTTAAAAATCTACAGTTATCCTGAATTTTTATATGAACAAGCCAAACATAAAACGAGAGTTGTTATTGGTGGAAGTCATGGAAAAACCACAATCACCTCCATGATTTTACACGTTATGCATTTCCATGATCGCGATGTCGATTATATGGTTGGCGCACAGTTGGAAGGTTTTGATGTGATGGTAAAACTCACTGAAAACAATGACTTTATAGTTTTAGAAGGTGATGAATATTTAAGTTCGCCAATAGATATGCGACCTAAATTTCATTTGTATAAACCTAATATTGCGTTGTTAAGTGGTATTGCTTGGGATCATATTAATGTCTTTCCGACGTATAAAAATTATGTAGAGCAGTTCAGTATTTTTGTAGATTCAATTATTACAGGTGGAAGCATCAATTACAACGAAGAAGATTTAGAAGTAAAGCGTGTGGTGGAAGCCTCTGAAAATCAAATTAGAAAAATAGCATATCAAACTCCAGAATACACAGTAGAAAACGGAGAGACACTTTTGCAAACTCCAGAAGGTTCAATGCCAATTGAAGTTTTTGGTGCACACAACCTAAATAATTTGGCAGGTGCCAAATGGATTTGCCAACACATGGGAATTGACGAAGATGATTTCTACGAAGCCATTTCAACATTTAAAGGAGCAAGCAAACGTTTAGAAAAAATTGCCGAATCTAAAACAAGCATAGCATATAAAGATTTTGCACACTCTCCAAGTAAAGTAGAAGCGACAACCAAAGCTGTAAAAGAACAATATAGCCACAGAACTTTAGTAGCGTGTTTAGAATTACATACCTATAGTAGCCTAAATGCTGAGTTTTTAAAAGAATACAAAGGAGCTTTAGATGCAGCAGATGTTGCAGTCGTTTTTTATTCTCCACATGCTGTAGAAATTAAGAAATTAGAAGAAGTCACCAAAGATCAAATCGCCAATGCTTTTGAACGCGATGATTTAATCATATATACCAATCCAGAAGATTTTGCAACCTTTTTATTCTCTCAGAGTTTTGAAAACAAGAGTTTGTTATTAATGAGCTCTGGTAATTATGGTGGTTTGGATTTTGATGCCGTGACAAAACTCTTTTAATGTTTCGTTATCTTGAACTTGTTAAAGGATGTGATTATTTTATTCTTAGTTTTTCGCACAGACTCATCATCATATCTCGACAAGCCACTAAAGAATGTATAATTATTAAGAGATGGTTAGTCAACTATTTAATCCAGCCATTTTTAGCAGCTCCTTTACTAAAATAATAAAGAAATATAGCTATTGCGATCACTAAGAGCGGTATAATAACAGAAATCAATAGTGATGTATTTTTAATATCGAAGAAAAATAGCCAGTACATCTCTGTAAAAAGCAAACCAATTAGAGCGATAAGAAAAAATTTGGTTGCGATTTTTTTCCTCATAAAAAGCATAAAACTTCCTAGCATTTCTGAAAATAAAGCCACAAGAAATATAACAATATACCAAACAGGAAGGGACTCTATTTTACTGAATTCCTCAGCAGTTGAGTTTTGTTCTAGAAAATTGAATTCAAAAGAACTAAAATATATTTCAAAAACATTCCAAACAATGGCAAAGATTGCGACTACCCAAAAATAATTTGGTGGTTTATTTTTTGTTTCCATCTCCTAAGGTTCAAATTAACTTATTATAAAGATAAGTAATTTTAAATGTAGTTCTGATGAAATTGCACTTTATGATAGAAGATACTAATGCGCAAATCGTAAATGTTTTTGAGTTTGATGATTTAATTATTTATACATATCCTTATTAATTTCATCTGCTTTTAAAATTTTGAAAACTAGTATTGCTTGTTAATCAACATTAGTAATTACTGTAGTTGAGATTTTGATGAGATTATGAGGCTTTTTTAGGAGTATGGTTATCTATAGTGAAATAATTCCGTTTCAATGAATCATATCAGACGATAGCTAAGTTCGTCTAGATTTTTGAGAAAGTCAAGATTACCAATTCTTATTCATAATTCTCAAACCAATCAAAATGCTTTGCTATAATAGCATCTTTGTTTTCATTTAGATTTTCGATAAAACTTTTAGCTATTGAGGATAGATTTTTCGATTTTAGCCAGATTAAATTCCAGTTAGTTGTCATTGGTAGTTTCTTAACTGGTATGACCTGTAAGTCACCATTTTTAAGTTCATTTTTAATCCCTATTAAAGGCATAATAGAATAGCCTAAGCCAGCAAGAATAGCCTGTTTTAAGGCTTCGTTAGATTTTAATTCCATTTTTTTATATGTAGAAATCTTATTAGAGGCTATAAACTGTTCCATTTTGTTTCGGGTTGCAGAGCCTTGTTCTCTGTAGATAAGTGGTAGTTGCTCAAATTCTTTTGTAGAAATAGGTTTCCCTGTAGATTTATACTGTTTACCACCAACAAGGTAAAGTTTGTTGTCCATCAATTGAATTCTATTTATTTTTAACTGCTTTGGTATAGTAGATACCATCGCAAAATCAATCTCGTTATTTTCTAAAGATCTAATAACTTCCGCTTTATTAGTGACGTCCATTGAAAGTTCTACACCTTTATGCGCATCAATAAAATCAGTTAAAAAATAAGGCATCACATACTTCGCTGTAGATACAATAGCAATTTTCAGTTTTCCTGCCAGTTCACCTTGAAATGACAAGGCTTTATAATTAATAGCATTCACCTCATTTAAAATTTTTTCAGCAACTAAGGCAATCTCTTCTCCGAACTCAGTAATATAAATTTTACGTCCTACAACCTCAAATAATGGAATTTGAAATTGATCTTGAAAATTTTTTAACTGAATAGATACGGCTGGTTGGGTTAAAAATAATTCTTCTGAAGCTTTTGTAACACTCTTAAGTTCACTGACCTTATGGAATATTTCGAGTTGGTGTAATGTATATTTCATAAATATAATTTATATATAACATTATAAAAATAAATAAAAATTTATGAATAATACGTATGATATTTGCAGAAATAATTAAAACATAAAAATAATGAGTGATTTTGTAATTCGTAAAAAAGAAGAAAGAACGTCTAACACAAAGACGGTCTCATTTGTAAAACCAACTAGAAAAGAGTTGAGCATTGCTTTAAAAATTGTGCTTTTTATTGCTGCTTTTTCTGGACTTATTTCTGTGTCTATAGGAAGTAACAATCTAATGCTTTCAGAAATATTAGTTTCTGGTGGAATCTTATCCATAGTATTTTTGATTCATATTTTATCAAACCGTTAGTTTGAATTCTAGACTTAATCTATAACCGCTATATTAAATGGATTTACATTTATTATTTGATAATTTAACAAATCCTGCATTACTCTTTTTCTTTTTAGGAATCATTGCAGTGCAGTTAAAGAGTGATCTTTCAATTCCAGAAAACTCTTCAAAATTTATTTCATTATATCTATTGTTGGCCATTGGTTTTAAAGGTGGTCAAGAATTATCTCACAGTGCATTTTCTATGGAAATACTGTGGTCATTGCTCTTTGGGCTTGCTTTGGCTGCAATTGTACCTGTGTATACTTATTTTATTCTGCGACGAAAATTTAATGTAGAAAATGCTGGAGCCATTGCTGCAGCCTATGGGTCTGTAAGTGCAGTAACATTCGTAACTACGATATCGTTTTTAGAGTTAGAGCAAATTGATTTTAGTGGTCATATGGTCGCTGTAATGGCACTTATGGAAGCACCATCCATTATGGTTGGTTTACTGCTTATGACGTTTTATAGAAAGAGCAAAAAGGGAGAGGTGGTTGTGCCAATGAAAAAAGTAATTCATCATGCGCTAACAAATGGCAGTGTACTTATAATCATCGGAAGCCTATGCATTGGTTTTATGGCTAGTGAAGCGCAAGCAGAAGGTATTAAGCCTTTTACTACAGATATTTTTAAAGGATTTTTAGCGGTATTTCTATTAGATATGGGAATAACTAGTGGAAGAAAGTTATCTGATTTCATTAAAAAAGGCTGGTTTGCATTAATTTTCGCTATTGTTATTCCTGTAATTAATGGGAGCTTGGTAGCGGTTATAAGTGGTATTATAACTGAAAGTGCAGGTAACAGATTGCTTTTTGCAATTCTGGCAGCGAGTGCGTCTTATATTGCGGTTCCGGCTGCAATGAAAATTGCAGTACCAAAAGCCAATCCGAGCTTATATATACCAATGGCTTTGGCGATTACATTCCCCTTTAATATCACTTTGGGAATGCCATTGTATCTGTGTATAATTAATATCACATAAATAATATTAATGAATTACATTAAAAATATAAATAAAAATATATCAAATTGAAATCGTAATTTTGCTTTAACAAATTTTAAAACGAAAAAAAATGGAAATATTAGAACAACAAAAAACGACACAAAAAATAGATTTAATTAATGGGACGTTTACGGCATCAGAAGCTTCAGACATTATTAATTCAGTATTGAAAGTAAAAATTAACTTTCACAAATTCCACCGTTTATCTATTATAGAAGGTAACGATAAAGACGAATGTGAATACGATAATGGAAGAATCGCAGAGCTTATGAATGAGCAACAAATCGCAAAAGATTTTTTCTCTCAAGCTAGATTAGAAGGTAAAAAACTAAAAATGCGTAGTGTTATTCAAATTGAGATAGACGAATAAATTTTAATTAGATTAATAGTTTTTGGTTAATTCCTAATTGCTTTTACGTATTTTCATATTAGCAATTAGGATTTTTAATTCACAGTCTTAATGCTTCTCAATCTTAGCAATCATCTGCTTAAATGAGTCTAATAAGAAAATCAGCTTTCCAGTATTACCTCCAGCTCTAAATCTTTCATTTTAATTCATTCTATCTATAAGTGTAGCTAACTCCTTAGCATAATCTATAAATGCAATGGTTTCATCTGTTCTTGCCAATTTAATTTTATCAAAAATGATGAGTGCCTCGCCATTACTTTCTATATGATAAATCTGATGATTTTCGAAAAAACGAATGATCTCATCTGTAAAAAAAGATCTAATTTCAGATTCTTTATTTCCCATAATAAGAAACTTCTTGGAAAAATCTGGATACATTTCAAAATCAATATCTTTATAACCTGTATATGCCATTACACGGTCAAATATTTTTTCAAATACACCTTCTTTTTCCATTGTAAAAACAGGCATTTTTTTAGGTGATTTTACCACCATCAGCGTCATGTTAAATGTCTCAGCCGTAAAAGCCGCTCCTTCACTGAAAGTTACATCAGCAATTTCCCAAGACACCTCTAAATCTTTAAATGATCCGTTTAGACGATTAGATTTACGTTCAATAGGTCTAATTTCAAAAAAGTGAAATTTCTTTAGATAACTGGTATTGTAATCTATTCGATTGTTATATTCATAATCTCTTTCATTAGCTAAATTTTGTAATCGCGTTTGCCTTGATGATAATTTTACAACTTGATTATTTAAAGCAATTTTTAAAGCTCTATTATGTGTAGAGGACGACACATGAGAATCCAATCCTTTTATAACAACTTTGCCACCTGTATTGTTTTGAAGCTTTAGGTAGTCCACTATGTAGTCCATATAGGTGATACCAACCAATCTTGTTTCTGATAAATCAATATTAACATTTGCACCAGCAGGAATTTCAGCTACCATTTTATCAATTTTTAAGATGCCTAAAAAATTAGCAATTCCCTTTATATTCAAATCATAACTACCATCTGGTTTCTTAACTAAATTTGAACCTGATCGATAAACCATTTTAAAAAATTGAGGTATAGATACATTAGACAATAGCATGTGAGTAACCATGGCTAATAATAATCCACCAAGTAATCCAATTAATAAATTGGTGTAAAGCGTTAAAACCATAGTGCCAATAAAAAATATTAATTGCTCAATTCCTTGATTGTAAATTTGTTTGAAGACCGCAGGTGAAGCCAATTTAAATCCTGTGTAAACCAGTAAAATCGCGAAAGCACATAATGGTACTTGTCTCATTATAGGGCTTAATACCACAATAAAAATTAGCAGCAAAAGGCCTTGATACATGTTAGACCACTTTGTTTTTGCTCCGTTATGGATATTGACTGTACTTCTAATAATTACAGCAATAATTGGCAGGCCACCAATCATACCAGCTGCCATAGTACTTAATCCTATTCCCATTAAATCCTTATTCAAATCTGTCTTTCGTTTATAAGGATCAATTTTATCAACTGCTTTCGCAATGGCAAGTGATTCAATGCTGGTTATAATCAAAATAGATATTACGGTAGTCCAAAATTCTATAGTATTAATTTTATTAAAATTTGGATGCAATATAGAATCCATAATATTATCTGGTATATCTAACAGTAGAGAAGGTCCTACTTCGTACGCCTTTCCAAAGAATGAAAGTGTATGTTGATCAAAGAAATTGAACAAATAAACAAAAGGAATAGAAAGCATAATAACCCACATTGGAGTTGGCAGAATATGGAAAAGCCGATTACTTATTTTGGAATGAAATACTAGTAAAAGTAAGCCAACTAGAGCGATTATTATTACAAATGGATTCGCTTTAGGTAACTGTAAAACGGCATCTACTAGGTTTTGTATAATGCTTGGGCTATCTGAATGTGTGCCTAAAGCAACATGAATTTGTTTTGCAAAAATGATGATACCTATAGCTGCTAAAAGGCCGTGAATTACAGAAGAATGGAAGATGTCTGCCAAACGACCAAGCTTTAATAAACCTAATAGTACCTGAATTGCGCCTGAAACAACCACTGCTGCTAATACATAATTAAAGGCTTGCCCAGAACCATCATCCATCAATGCAATCCCTAAAAGTATGACGGCAATAACACCTTTTGCAGGTCCATTGACTGAGATATGTCCACCTCTGTAAAGGGTAGTTACTACACCACCAACAATCGCGGAAATAATACCTGACATTGCAGGTGCTCCAGCAGCTAATGCAATACCTAATGAAAGTGGTAAAGCAATTAGTGAAACGCTTACTGCTGCAATTAAATCACTTCGCCAATTTTCAATTAAGCCCTTAAAGCCCGTTTTTGGTGTAATTTCCATTTATTTAACTGTCTAGATTTTTAAAATATGAAAATTTCGGATAAAAATATACCAATAGTTTGTTCAAGTTTTTTATAATCCTGTAATATATGACCTAGTTTTGTTTTTGAGAAATTTAATTGATAATTTGTAGTATGAAGTTTCAAAAACAAGCATGTATTACATTTTTATTAGTCCTCTCACTCATTCTCAATCTACTCAATCATTTCCTTAAACAGACTTAAAAGGAACGTCAGTTTTATAGCATCTCCTGCAGCTCTAAATCTTTGTTTTTGAATTTTTACGCCATACCAATCATGTTTCCCATTTTCGTTGAGAACCCATTGATTTCGAGATTAATTGAAAGAATAAGCAAAAGTCTTCTTAGCTGAATTGAATTAAAAATGGTTTTTAGAATGAATTGCTTGGCCATATTTCTAGTTTTTAAAAATATAGTGACGCTTTGCGTTTATTTAAATACTGTTTGCAAACTCGAAAAACACCTCCTTGTGCCGTTTTAAATCCATATCAGGTGACAAAGCAACTCTGGCAATATAATCCTTGTCACCTTCTTTGGTTGTGCCTTGTGTTGAGGTTGCAGGAATCGTCCAATAACACCCTTTTAACTGGCCGTAACTGACGCAGTATTTACTTTCATTAGGAATTTTAGTAATCATTAAATTTATTAATTTATGATTCAATTCCCTTTTGTAGGCTTCCTTATCTTCAGCTGTGTTCCCTTTTGGCGGTAGGTCTAATGAAAATACCGAAGGTGTAAAGCCTTCTGCCGCTAATTCTTCTGAAACAAAATTAATTTTTGCATCTGGTAAGGTCTCGTGAATATAGTTTACAAATTCTCTAGTATTCGCATAAGCATCTGCAATTCTCTGTATCATTGAAGGCATTTGCTCGGCTAATATCTCATATTGAAATGCTGTAGCTTCGTTATCGCAAAGCTGTAAATGCAGACTGATCTTATCGATTAAAGCATCCGCTTTGTTGTTCCCAACCACATAGCCAGCTGTACATTTTCCGCCACTTGGAAATTTAGAACCACTCGCATAAGAAAGACTTTTAACTGTTGAGAGTATTTCACCTTCGCTCAAAAATTGAATATTTGGACAAAACGTTTGGTCTAATATAAATACAGGACTCACAGCAATTGTTCCACTCGAAGTTTTACGTTCTTTACTCAAAACTACTTTTAATTTTTCTAAATCTGGAACTTCAACACGTGGATTGGTTGGGATTTCTGCAATAATGTTTGGAATTTCATCAGCGTTAGCAATTTTAGTCAGAACGGTTTCTAAACTTGTTACCATGTCATTATCACCATCAACTTCTAAATCGACTATTTCAACATTATCGAGACAAGCAGCCACACGTCTCGCTTGGTCGTTGGTGCCACCATAACAGTTGGTAGGTACAATAAATTTAATCGGTTTTTCGCTATAATTGTCTTGTGCATAATCGATTAAACCCATCATAATTGCATACTGAACTGATAATCCGCTAGAACCAACTAGCGGTGTTGAAGTTGTACCAGTAATACTTTGAATTGACTTTAAGACGTTTGCTTTGTTATTTTCGACATTTCTATTATGAGCGTTTATCGACGTTCGCTCCGTAAAAGCTTTTAAAGCTACCAAACAATTATTAGGAGTCATTGCAATAGTCTCTCGTCGTCTCACATGCTGAATATCTGAAATGTAATTGTCATTATTATTACTATTGACTATCAAAACACTTCCTAAGTGCGCATATAAATTAACCTGAAAATCAATAGTTGGGTTGAGGTTATTATTTTCAAATTTGTTTTCTTCTGAAATGAAAATTGTACTACCATCAAATTCAGAAATAGTTTCTAAGTTTTCAACATTCTTAAGCTCAAAATTATAATTATAAACACGTTTTATAAGTTCAGCATCAAACGATTTTGGTAAGCTATTAGTGTAAATGACTTGCGTCTTTTTATCATCTAATAAGTTCTTTCTTAATATCGCCAAAATAGGAATTGTATGCGATGAAAAACTAATAACGTTCATTGATTTAAGCCCAAGCATTTTCGCAATTCCCCATTCTAAAACACAAGATAACGGATGACCTAAGCGAATATAATCGTAAGCTGTAGGTAAAGCCTTCAGTGCAGATGACTCAGAATTATTACTTTTAAATAAGATTTCAAACTGATCTGTAAACTCTGTTTTGGCTAATGATTCGTTGTAAATATCTAGTCTATGCGTTGTTAGATTTAGCCAATCTTTTGGCATATTTTGTAATACGGCTTTTATGTAATTAATTGTTTTATGGGCTTGCATATATCTTTCAATCTTGTAGTGCGTAAAGATACATTAGTTGGTTTTTATTTGGAATTTTACAGAGGTTTTAATCTTTACTTGGATAAAAAACCCTATCCAAAAATTGTTTGATACTTTCTTGATTAACTCTAACTAATTCCTCGCGAGCTGCTCTAGTGTCATTAGGTTTTTTATCTTGAGACAATTTAAATTTACCTTCCCAATTGGTAATCTCAATTTTAAACATTTCAATATAATCTAGGTTTCTGTCTAACCTTGGATTCTCTGGTTTTAAAACATACTTATACTCAGGAGCTTCTAAAAATTCAGTCATTGTGATTAACGACTGTTTTAGAGCAGCTTTGCTTTCTATGGCTTGCACTTTGCCTTTAAGATGTACTTTTATATAATTCCAAGTTGGGAGTTGTGTTGTAGAGTAGATACTAGGTGAAATGTAGCATTCTGGTCCTGCAAAAATAATCGTCACGTCATTATTATCTTTCAATAATTTAGCATGTGGATTATATATGTCTATATGTCCAATAAGTGTACCGTCTTCATAAACTAAAGGTAGATGTGTAATTAAAGGTTGGTTATCTTTTACTGAAATAATTGTGGCTAAAGGATAGGTTTTAATCACGTCAATCATATGATTGATGTCGTTGTCTTGATGGTGTTGAGGTGGATAATTCATATTTCTTTGTTAGTTGAGCGTAGTCTAAACTACACTCCAAACTGTCTAAAATGATGATCTAAATGTTTGTATTGCATTTTTCCCCATTGGTTTTTTGTCATTGCACCAAATGCAGGATGTGGTTGCCAATCGTTGCGTTTTCGCTGTGCATTTAATTCGTTAATAAGATTAGAAATCGCTTGTTTTTCGGTTTCAAAATCTTTTTCGTCCTTAATAGCAAAACCTTTAGCTGTTGGTAAATTCTTTTTCCAAAGTTTATCACTATACATAGATTTTTTAAACAATAAATTTATTAGCCAATTTGGTTTTACACCATAATTTTCTTTTTCTAGGATAATGTTTAGTGGCATTTGGCAATGGTTTAGCATTTGGCCAACATTCATTTTTCCCCAAACGGCTGGAGTTTCTTTATTTAATTTGTTTAGACGTGATAAAATTTCATCATAAGTGCCTTCGTCAAAAAATGATTTCATGTGACTTAAATTAATTGATTTATTTAGATGCTTAAATTTACAATTTTTTATCTTTATCAAATGTCAGAAAAGCCGACTTCATTTTCAATTAAAAACTGGTCTCAAGATGATCAACCTAGAGAGAAGCTAAGAGATAAAGGAAAAGCTGTTTTAAGTGATGCAGAGTTGGTTGCTATTCTCATTGGTTCTGGGAATAGGGAGGAAAGCGCTGTAGATTTAAGCAAACGTATTTTAGCTAGTGTAGATAATAATCTCAACGCTTTAGCAAAATTGTCTCTAAAACAGTTAATGGAATTTAAGGGTATTGGTGAAGCTAAAGCTATTACCATTACTGCAGCTCTAGAGTTTGGGAGAAGACGTGGTACAGAAGATACTTTGAAACTAAATAAAGTAGAATCTAGTCGTTCGGTATTCAATGTTATGCAGCCCATTTTAGGTGATTTGCCGCATGAGGAATTTTGGATTTTATATCTCAATAACTCCAATAAGATATTACATAAAAATCAACTAAGTAAAGGAGGCATTACTGGGACTTTGGTTGATGTGCGCTTGGTATTAAAAAATGCTTTAGAGGTTGGTGCTACGGCATTAATTCTTTGTCATAATCATCCATCTGGCACGTTAATACCGAGTAAATCCGATAAAGCCATTACTCAAAAATTGAAAACTGCAGCTCAAAGTTTAGACATTAAAGTTTTAGACCACCTTATTGTAACCGAGAAAGCGTATTTTAGTTTCGCAGATGACGGCATCCTTTAGCAATGCAAAAAAACCAAATAACAAAATCTAAATTCCAAATTAATTTAGCTTTGGAATTTGAATTTTAGAAATTGGAATTTGAAAAAAATATGTTATTAGTTTATACTCATAGAATCACACCACGTTTAACCTATACGTTTAAGCACATTTGCAAACGCATTCTTGGTTTAGAGATTAGTTTCACCTCTAAGGTAGAAGACTTTATAGCACACGATAGTCTAAAAATGTCTTACACCAAACAACCGCTGAGTAATGAGTTGTTTGTAAGAAGTAATGAGCTTTTGTTTGAGCATGGTCTGTCTGATTTAGATATAAACGTCCAAGCTTGGAAACAAACAAAAGGCTTTTTTGCCACAGGTGATCGTAGTCATTTGCCCTTCGATATTTTTGCAGCCTCATTTTATTTGTTGAGTAGGTACGAGGAATATATGCCGCACGTAAAAGATGCGTACGGACGTTTTATGGCAAAGGAAAGTTTGGCTTATAATAACAATTTTTTAAATCAGCCAGTAGTAGATATTTGGGCTTACGAGTTAAAAGCAATATTGAAAGCACGTTTTCCTGATTATGTTTTTCCGGAGCGAATGTATAGTATTAAACCTGTTATAGATGTGCCAACAGCTTTTTGTTATAGAAAAAAGGGTGTACTGAGAACCCTTGGAGGAACGTTAAATGATATTGGGCATTTTAGATTGAAGCAATTGTACAAACGCTATTCTGTTTTGATGGGCTTTAAGCGCGATCCTTACGATACATTTAAATGGATAATTACAAAACAAAAACAATGCGATTTTAAGTTTACAGTATTGTTTTTAATTGGTGATTATTCTACATATGATAAAAATATAAGTACTAATAAAAAGGAGTTTGTTTCACTTATAAAATCCGTTGCAGATTATTGCGATGTTGGCATTAAGGCCTCGTACTTTTCGCTAGATGATATTACCACTCTAAAGAAAGAAAAACTTAAAATGGAAGCCATTACTAATACCCAATTAAATGCGGTGAGGCATTCGTTTTCCAAACTTAATTTGCCTACATCTTATAGAAATTTGGTGGAGTTAGAAATTAACCAAGATTTTACCATGGGCTACATTGATGTTTTAGGTTTTAGAGCTGGCACCTGTACACCATTTCAATTTTACGATTTAGATTACGAAGTACAGACTCCATTAAAAATTAACCCGTATCATTGTTTAGATTTTGCATTATTAAAGCATCAGTCAGAGCTAGATAAAACAGAGCATTTACAACGGCTGATAGATGAAGTAAAAGCCGTAAACGGAACATTTACAACAGTTTTTCACAATTATACATTTAGTAATTTAAAGCAATGGAAAGGATTCCGTACACTTTTTAATCTCATATTAGAATCTGCAGAATGAGTAGTAATATAAAACATGTATTTTTTGATTTAGATCATACCCTTTGGGATTTTGATAAAAATTCTGGATTAACGTTTAAAAAGATTTTTAAACAAAATGCTATTGATGTTGAATTAAAAAATTTCTTAGAAGTATACGAACCGATTAATTTAAGATACTGGAAACTTTACAGAAACGAAAAAGTAACGAAATCAGCTTTGAGATTTGGAAGACTCAAAGAAGCATTTGATGCTGTAAACATTAAGATTGGTGATACAATGATTAATCAATTAGCTGAGGATTATATTGTGCATCTTTCAAGTTTCAACCATTTGTTTGAAGGCACTTTTGAGATTTTAGATCATCTTAAACCTAAATATGAATTACATATTATTACCAATGGATTTGATGAAATTCAGGATAAAAAAATGAAAGCCTCAAAAATTAAAGACTATTTTAAAACCATTACCAATTCTGAAATGGTTGGAGTAAAAAAACCAAATTCAAAAATCTTTAACTTTGCTTTAAAGCTTGCTAATGCAAAGTCAGATGAAAGTATAATGATTGGTGATAGTTTAGAAGCAGATATTGAAGGTGCTGATAATTTAGGAATAGACACTATTCATTTCGATTATAAGAATGAATTTCAGAATCATAAATACAAAAGAATTGTACATTTAAAAGAAATTAAACAATACCTTTAAAAATAACATTATGTTAAAAAAAGTTGCACTTATTGTTCTTCTACTTTTTACTAGTTTTTACGCTAAAGCACAGGGAGACATCAATAATTACAAGTATATTATCGTTCCAGATAAATTTGAAGTTCAAAATGAGGCTAATGCATATAAGTTAAATGGTTTAACTGAATTTCTGTTTAATAAATATGGTTACCAAGCGTATTTGGCTAATGAAGCTTTACCTGAAGATTTAAAAGCCCAAAGATGCCTTGGCCTAACAGCAGATGTTGTGACTAAAAAAGGTGGACTCTTTAAAACTAAACTAGAAATTATTTTAAAAGATTGTTATGGAACTGAAGTCATGAGGTCTAAAATTGGTGAATCAAGAGAGAAACAATTTAGTCAAGCTTATAACGAAGCGTTGAGAGATGCATTTACGACGTATCAAGAATTTGAATATAGTTACGTCCCAAAAACTTCTGTGGAACAAATTGAGACAGAAAAAAGCAGTTTTAAAGGAAAGGAGGAAGTTGCTAAAGCTATTACAAATAGACCTACGAACAAAGTTGAAGAATATAAGATCATAAAGAAAGACAAGGCACCAACAGAAGAGACAAAAGCAGTTCAAATATATTATGCGCAAGCTATTGGTGGAGGCTACCAATTGGTTGATGCTGAACCAAAAATTGTAATGATTCTCTTAGATACAAATGTAGAAAATGTCTTCTTGGTTAAGGATAAGAATGCCATTGTACATAAGAAAAATGGTCAATGGCTATATTTTGAAAATAATGGAAAGAATACAATTGATAAAACCTTAACAATTAAGTTTTAGTTCATTAATAATAAATCATGAAAAAGCTAATAATCTTTATAACGCCCTTACTATTTACTATACAAGGATGGTCACAATCTGAAATTAATAATTACAAATATGTAGTTGTGCCACTTCAATACGAATTTTTAAAAGGGCAGGATATGTATAGATTGAATACATTGACTAAATTTTTATTTAAGGAAAATGGCTTTGACACTTACTTTACGAAGCAAAAATTACCAGACGATTTGTTTAAAGACCGTTGTTTGGCTATGTATGCGGATTTAGAAGAGGGAAATGGTTTTAGAAGAACAAAATTGACAGTATTGTTAAGAGATTGCCATGGCGAATTAATCTTCAAATCAGATGTAGGTGACTCTGGTAATAACGTACACCAAGAACGTTATCACGAAGCCTTAAGAGAGGCGTTTCAGAGTTTTAAAAGATTAAATTATAAGTATAATTCTGAAGCTGATATGTCCGAAACTATCGTAGAAGGAAACGCCAATGAAGATAGCAAGGAAGACGTTAAAGTTGAAGTCACTGAAAAAATAATTCCAGAAACAGAAGCTAAGGTTGAAGTTAAAGAGCCTAAAGAGGTAATAGCTGAAAAAGAAATGAAAGCAAAAGCTAAAAAACCCATGCCTCCTCCAGCAAAAGAGAAAAGACAGATTCTACAAGCAGTTGCTATTGGTAAAGGTTTTAAATTGGTTGATGCTAATTCAAAATTAGTAATGACACTATTTGAAACAGCAGCACAAGACGTCTATGTTGTAAAAGGTAAAAATGCTATCGTTTATAAAGAAGAAGGAAAATGGAAATATAGCGAGAACGACGGAAATTTTGTAATGGTAAGAGAATTGAATTTAAAATTTTAATACCCATATTTTTCTTTCCAAAGCGATTTTAAATATTTGCGCTGTGCTTCTTCTCTAGCATTATTTCCGGGATTATAAATTTTGGTGTTAGCAATGTCTTCGGGTAAGAATTCTTGCTCCGCAAAATTATTCTCATAGCTATGCGAATACTTATATTTATCTCCATAACCGAGTTCTTTCATTAATGTGGTTGGTGCATTTCTAATGGCTAAAGGAACAGACAAATCTCCCGTTTCTTTGACTAATTGTTGCGCTTTATTAATAGCTTCATAAGCTGCATTACTTTTCGGAGAGCTCGCTAAATATGTAGCGCATTGGCTAAGAATTATGCGAGATTCAGGATTTCCAATAACCGCAACTGCCTGAAAGGTGTTATTCGCAATCACCAAAGCTGTTGGGTTGGCATTACCAATATCTTCACTCGCCAATATGAGTAAACGTCTTGCAATAAATTTCACATCCTCACCACCTTCTATCATTCGCGCTAAATAGTAAACGGCAGCATTTGGGTCACTGCCACGAATTGATTTTATAAATGCCGAAATAATATCATAATGTTGTTCACCAGTCTTGTCGTATCGTGCTGCTTTACTCTGTATTTGTTTTGTTACCAAGTCATTGGTGATTAGTAGTGGGTCATTTTCAGATGAGGTTACAAGTATTTCAAAAATATTAAGTAGTTTTCTAGCATCTCCTCCAGAATATCTAAGAAGTGCTTCAGTCTCTTTTAATTCAATATTTAATTTAGAAATTGTTTCGTCTTCAGTTAACGCACGCTTTAACAAAGCTTCTAAATCTGCCTTTGTAAACGCATTTAATGTATAAACTTGGCATCTAGATAGTAATGCCGAAATCACCTCAAAACTTGGATTTTCCGTTGTGGCTCCAATTAAAGTCACCCAACCTTTTTCTACAGCTTCGAGAAGTGAATCTTGCTGCGATTTGCTAAAACGATGGATTTCATCAATAAATAAAATCGGATTTTTCGCTGTAAATAAACCACCACTTTTTTTCGCTTTATCTATAACGTCTCTTATATCCTTAACGCCAGAATTTATAGCGCTCAGTTTAAAAAAAGGACGTTCAGATTCATTAGCTATAACATTAGCTAATGTAGTTTTCCCAATTCCTGGTGGTCCCCAAAGTATTAAAGATGGGATCACTCCACTTTTTATTTGCTGATACAACATACCATCTTTTCCCACTAAATGTTGTTGGCTTAGATAGTCGTTTAGGGTTATTGGACGCAGTCGCTCGGCTAATGGAGTATTCATAATTCAAAATTACAAAATGTGCTTGAGAGTTTAGGTTATAATCAAACACTTCTGACAATATTTCATATAATTAACTTTTGGCTATAAATTTGAAGTAGGTTTTATAACAAAGCAAATTAATGTCTTCACAACAATTTAAATATTCTAACAGTGTCATTTTATACCCATTGCTAATTGTTTTTACAATTTGGTTGGCGTTTTGGTATCAGGTGACTATAGATTACGGTATTAAATCTTTAGGGATTAGACCACAAAAGCTAGAAGGCCTTTTGGGTATTTTCACAAGTCCATTTTTGCATGGTAATATTGATCATATATACAATAATTCCATTCCACTTTTTGTATTGTCCTTAGCACTCTTTTATTTTTATAATAAGATTGCCTGGAAAGTTATATTGTATGGAATTCTTTTATCCGGATTTTTAACTTGGTTAATAGGTAGCAGTGGTAATCATATAGGAGCGAGCGGATTAATTTATGTGCTTGTTAGCTTTATATTTTTTAAAGGGATTTTTGCCAAGTACTATAGACTTATTGCCTTATCGCTTATGGTTATATTTTTATATGGTGGTATGATTTGGTACGTTTTTCCTATAAAACAAGGGATGTCGTGGGAAGGTCACTTAGGAGGTCTAATCACAGGATTTATTTTTGCCCTAATTTTTAGAAAACAAGTCGCTAAACCAGAACGTTACAAATGGGAACAACCAGATTATAACGAAGACGATGATCCGTTTATGCGTCAGTTTGATGAAAATGGTAATTTTATTGAATTTGAACCCGAAGTTGAAAATGAAATTGAAATCGAAGCTGAAACCGAAATTACTGATGCTCCAAAATTCAAGTACATCTTTAAGAAAAGAAAAGACTGAAGACTGTAAACTAGAGCCTTATTGTCTTTGCCTAACAGCTTCATACAAAAATGCTCCGCAAGCCACAGAAACATTTAGAGATTCAATCTCTCCTAAAATGGGAAGTTTAGCTTGGTCGTCTACAACTTTTAATACGGAAGGATTAATGCCTCTACCTTCAGAACCCATTATAATTGCACATGGCTCTTTAAATGAAACCTCAAATAGATAGTCGTCCGCTTTTTCTGTAGCAGCAATTACCTTTATACCAGAAGACTGCATATGAAAAACAGCGTCCTTAATATGATCTACCTTACAAATAGGCATCTTAAAAATAGCTCCTGCACTAGTTTTTATGGTGTCTCCATTTATAGGAGCACCACCTTTTTTCTGAATAATGATACCATTCACTCCTGTGCACTCTGCAGTTCGTACAATAGCTCCAAAATTCCGAACATCACTAAGCTGGTCTAAAAGCAAGAACAGAGGTGTTTTTCCAGATTCTATAACTTGCATTACCAAGTCGTCAATATTATGAAACTCAATAGGTGAAATTTGAGCAACGGCTCCTTGGTGGTTTCCACGAGTTAAACGATTTAGTTTTTCTACAGGTACATAAGAAGAATTAATGCCTTCTGAACGAATATGATGTTCCAATTCTTTAAATAATTCACCATGAAGTCCTTTTTGCATAAAAACCTTATCAATAGTTTTACCAGATTTAATAGCTTCTATAATAGCTCTTATCCCAAAAATTGTAGTTTCATTTTTCATAGTTGGCAAAGGTATTGAAACAGATTTAAAAAGTAGCCGTTAAACTCACATGAACTTTAGAGTCGGATAATTTAAATTGCCGATTTTCGGACTTTCCGCTAGAATAATTTAAACGAAATAAGCCAGCATTGGTTAACAAACCAAGACCAAAACCAAATCCAAAAAGTTTCTCTTTGCTACCAGTAAGTTGGTTTTCAAAATATGCTGCATCTAGAACAGAGTGCACATAGATGCTGTTGCTAAGGCGGTAACGATATTCTGTATTAATCACTCCATATAAGTTTGCCACTAAACTATTCTCTTCAAATCCACGTATGGAGTTAATACCTCCAAAACGAAAAAGTTCATTGTCTAAATAGTTATCAGAATTTAAAATGGCTCCGGTTAACCTGGTGTAAACACTATTCTTATTATTAAGGTTGAAAATCTTATACGTTTCTAAACTAAAAACACTCTGACTTTCCTTGCCAGCATCATTTGTTCTGTCTCCAAAACCCCAGGATAAATCAAACCAAAAGTTTATGGGAAATAGCGGATCATAAAATTGAGCTTTAGTATAATTATAGTTTAGCGTGTAATAATTAGAATTGTAATCGTTAAGAGTTGCTGTATCGTTTTCAAGAAGGTTTGTGGAATTGATTGATGTAATTCCACCACCAATTGTATGTTGCGCATTAATCTGATAGTTAATCTTCGCATATTGGTTGGCATTTAAAAACGTAGAATCCTTTCTGAAAATTTTTAAACCAACCTGAAGTCCAACAGGAGATCCAATTAAATAAGGTAAATCAGCATCAACCTTAATAGTTTGTTGGTCTATCTCATCACTCTTATAAAAGAGGTTGAGCGTTTCACCATAATTTAGGTTATTAATAAGGCGTAGGTCTAAGTAGCCATCAAACTCAATTTTATTGGTGGTTTCGTTGGTTCCAAAACCTAAGAAACCATCAAAATTATTAGTTTTGGTTTTTTTAAGATATAAATAGAGTGTAGTAGAATCTTGAGTAAATAAAACTTCAGGCTCTTTAATCTGATTTGCAAAACGTAAATCCTCTAAGAGTTCAACCTTATCTCTAATGGCATTTAGATTGAAAGATTTTCCCGTTCGTAACTTAAGAAAGTGCTTTATGTAGGATTCAGGAAATTTCTCGTAGCCTTTTACAATGATTTTATCAATGCGACGTTTTTGATTATTCTTTATTGTTAAATCTGCTACTATTAAGTCGGATTTCAGCTTAGAGATATTTACGAGTCGTAATGTCGAAAACGGGTCACCTTCTTCAGCTATTTTAGAATTTAGTTCATTAAGAGAACTTTCAAGTTGTGTAATATCTAATTCAAAGAAATTTTCACCTTCAGTATGTGCAATGAAATTTAATAAGTCTGCGTTGAATGTTGAATTATAAGCAATTCGAATTCTATTTATCTTAATACCCAAAGATAAATTAGCATTAAATAAGGTGTCATTTATTTTTGTGATTTGGTCTATCGTAGTGTCAATATAACCTTGCCTTGTAAGTTTCTCTTTTAATCCATAGATTTCTGTTTCTAGCGTTATGTAATTATCAAAAGTTGTCTCATAACCTAAAGAATCAATAAACGCAGTCTTAGTTTCGTTCTCGCCAACAATTTTAAGATTTAAGTATTGACTGTATAGTTGATTTGAAGAAACCAATGTCAATACTAGAAATATAAAAATTAAACGAAATGTTTTAAGCATTAAAGCTGAGGTCTTGGTTTATATTTATTGAGGTAATATGATAATGTTTCTTTCATTGATAACGTAAAAATAGACCATATTATATAGGTATAAAATGAAAGTTTATAATTCTTTTAAAAATTAATTCTCAAGTGTTTGAATAATTAATATTAATTCCTACCTTTGCAGCCCTCAAAAGAGAGGGTTTAATAAAATTATATAGAAATATATGCCAACAATTTCACAATTAGTACGAAAAGGAAGAGCCAAAATAACCAAGAAGAGTAAATCGGCTGCTTTAGATTCGTGTCCACAAAGACGTGGTGTGTGTACTCGTGTTTATACAACGACACCTAAGAAACCTAACTCAGCAATGCGTAAGGTAGCAAGGGTTCGTTTAACAAACGGAAACGAGGTTAATGCATACATTGGCGGAGAAGGTCACAATCTACAAGAGCACTCGATAGTATTGGTTAGAGGTGGAAGGGTAAAAGATTTGCCAGGTGTTAGATATCACATCGTTCGTGGAGCTTTAGATACAGCAGGTGTATCAGGAAGAACACAACGACGATCTAAGTATGGTGCCAAACGCCCTAAGAAGTAATTTAAAAACTTTAAGAAGAAGACATGAGAAAAAGAGCAGCAAAAAAGAGACCGCTTTTACCAGACCCAAAATTTAATGATCAGTTAGTAACACGTTTTGTTAACATGATGATGTGGGATGGTAAGAAGTCTGTAGCTTTTAAAGTATTCTATGATGCAATTGATATTGTTGAAGAGAAAAAAAATGATGACGAAAAAACAGCTCTAGAGGTTTGGAAAGAAGCGTTATCTAATGTGATGCCTCACGTAGAAGTACGAAGTCGTCGCGTTGGTGGTGCAACATTCCAGATTCCAATGCAAATTCGTCCAGACCGTAAAGTTTCAACTGCTATGAAGTGGTTAATTAGCTTTTCGAGAAAAAGAAATGAGAAATCTATGGCTTTACGTTTAGCTTCAGAAGTTTTAGCAGCTGCCAAAGAAGAAGGTGCTGCTGTTAAGAAAAGAGCTGATACGCACAAAATGGCAGAGGCAAATAAAGCATTCTCACACTTTAGATTTTAAGACATGGCAAGAGATTTAAAATTCACAAGAAATATAGGTATTGCTGCGCATATTGATGCAGGTAAAACCACGACTACAGAACGTATTCTTTATTATACAGGTGTTTCTCATAAAATTGGAGAAGTACATGATGGTGCTGCAACAATGGATTGGATGGAGCAAGAGCAAGAACGAGGTATTACAATTACCTCTGCTGCGACAACTTGTACATGGGATTTTCCAATTGAAAACGGTGAAAAAACTCCAGATACTAAAGGATATCATTTTAATATAATTGACACACCTGGTCACGTAGATTTTACCGTTGAGGTAAATCGTTCATTACGTGTACTAGATGGTTTAGTGTTCTTATTTAGTGCAGTTGATGGTGTAGAACCACAATCAGAAACTAACTGGAGACTTGCAGACAACTATAAAGTACCAAGAATTGGTTTCGTTAATAAAATGGACCGTCAAGGATCTGACTTTTTAGGTGTGTGTCAACAAGTAAAAGACATGTTAAAGTCTAATGCTGTGCCAATCGTTTTAAACATTGGTGATGAGGATGATTTTAAAGGTATTATAGATTTAGTTAAGAATAGAGCTATAGTTTGGCACGATGAAACTCAAGGGGCAACTTTTGATATCATTGAGATTCCAGAAGAGCTTAAAGAAGAAGCTAGAAAATATAGAGCATTACTTATTGAAGAAGTAGCAAGCTACGACGAGAACTTACTAGAGAAGTTTATGGAGGATGAGGATTCTATTACAGAAGACGAAGTGCACGCTGCGCTTAGAGCTGCTGTTATGGATATGGCTATCATTCCTATGGTTTGTGGTTCTGCTTTTAAAAACAAAGGGGTGCAATTCTTGTTAGATGCTGTATGTCGTTATTTGCCTTCTCCTACGGACAAGGAAGGTATTGTTGGTGTTAATCCAGATACAGATGAAGAAGAAATTCGTAAGCCAGATGTAAAGGAGCCATTCGCTGCTTTAGCATTTAAAATTGCTACAGATCCTTTTGTAGGGCGTTTAGCATTTTTTAGAGCGTATTCTGGTCGTTTAGATGCAGGTTCTTACGTGTTGAACAATCGTTCTGGTAAAAAAGAACGTATTTCTCGTATTTACCAAATGCATGCTAATAAGCAAAATGCAATTGATTTTATAGAAGCTGGTGATATTGGTGCTGCTGTTGGATTTAAATCTATTAAAACAGGAGATACACTAACATCCGAAAAGCATCCAATAGTTTTAGAATCTATGGACTTCCCAGATCCAGTAATTGGTATCGCGGTTGAGCCTAAGACTAAAGCAGATGTTGATAAATTAGGAATGGGCTTAGCTAAATTAGCAGAAGAAGATCCAACATTTACAGTACGTTCAGACGAAGCTTCAGGACAGACTATTATTTCTGGAATGGGTGAGTTACACTTAGACGTTATTGTTGATCGTCTAAAAAGAGAATTTAAAGTTGAGGTTAACCAAGGTCAGCCACAAGTTGAATATAAAGAAGCTATTACACGAGCTGCTGATCACAGAGAAGTTTACAAGAAACAATCTGGTGGTCGTGGTAAATTTGCTGATATCGTATTTACGGTTGAACCAGCAGATGAAGGTGTTGTAGGTCTTCAGTTTGAGTCTGTGATTAAAGGTGGTAATGTTCCTAAAGAATTTATCCCTTCAATTGAAAAAGGATTTAAAATGGCAATGGTTAATGGACCATTAGCAGGTTTTGAAGTAGATGCAATGAAAGTAACATTGAGAGATGGGTCTTATCACGATGTAGATTCTGATCAATTATCATTCGAATTAGCAGCTAAGCTTGGATTTAAAAATTCAGCTAAAGCAGCTAAAGCGGTTATAATGGAGCCGATTATGAAACTTGAGGTAATTACACCTGAAGAAAACATGGGTGATATTGTAGGTGATTTAAATAGAAGAAGAGGTCAAGTAAGTGACATGGGAGATAGAGCTGGTGCAAAAACTGTAAAAGCAACTGTTCCATTATCTGAAATGTTTGGTTATGTTACAACCTTAAGAACATTATCTTCAGGTAGAGCTACATCAACAATGGAATTTTCTCACTATGCTGAGACACCTAAAAATATATCAGAGGAAGTAATTGCAGCAGCTAAAGGAGTTGAATCGTAAATCTTAATAAAATGAGTCAAAAAATCAGAATAAAATTAAAATCTTACGATCACAACTTAGTAGACAAGTCTGCTGATAAGATTGTAAAAACAGTAAAAAGTACAGGTGCAGTGGTAACAGGACCAATTCCATTACCAACACACAAGAAAATTTTCACTGTATTACGCTCACCACACGTAAATAAGAAGTCGAGAGAACAATTTCAATTAAGCTCTTATAAGAGATTATTGGATATTTACTCTTCGTCTTCTAAGACGATTGATGCTTTGATGAAACTTGAATTACCAAGTGGAGTTGAGGTTGAGATTAAAGTGTAATTATTGAACTTCGGTCGCTGAGCGAAGTCGAAGTGAACATGTCCCACCGATGCGGTCGAGGGAAAAACGGTAAAAATATATTTCAAGGCTGAAAGATATTTTCAGCCTTGAATTTTGAACAATAAATAGTAATAATTAATAAATAATAATATGTCTGGGTTAATTGGAAAAAAAATCGGTATGACCAGCATTTTCGATGAAAATGGGAAGAATATTCCTTGTACAGTAATCGAAGCTGGGCCATGTATCGTTACCCAAGTCAGAACTGAAGAAGTGGATGGTTATTCAGCCCTTCAATTAGGTTTCGATGACGCGACAGAAAAAGGCGCTACTAAAGCTGACATTGGTCATGCTAAAAAAGCGGGTACTTCTGTAAAACGCAAAGTTGTTGAATTCAAAGGTTTTGATGCGGAGTACAAATTAGGTGATGCAATCACTGTAGAACAATTCACAGAAGGAGAATTTGTGGATGTTGCAGGAACTTCAAAAGGTAAAGGTTTTCAAGGTGTTGTAAAACGTCATGGATTTGCTGGTGTAGGTCAAGCAACGCACGGTCAACATAACCGTTTAAGAGCTCCAGGTTCTATTGGTGCAGCTTCTTATCCTGCGAGAGTATTCAAAGGAATGAAGATGGCCGGAAGAATGGGTGGTGAAACAGTTAAAGTTCAAAATTTAAGAGTTTACAAGGTAGTTCCTGAAAAGAACTTATTGGTGGTTAAAGGATGTGTTCCTGGTCACAAGAACTCTTATGTAATCATTGAGAAGTAATGAAGGTAGCAGTTATAGATATAAACGGAAAAGATACGGGAAGAAAAGCTGAGCTTTCTAAAGACGTATTCGCTATAGAGCCTAATAATCATGCAGTCTATTTAGATGTTAAACAATACTTAGCAAATCAAAGACAGGGAACGCATAAGGCAAAGGAAAGAGCAGAAATTACTGGTAGTACACGCAAGATTAAGAAACAAAAAGGAACTGGTACAGCACGTGCAGGTTCTATAAAGTCTGGTGTATTTAAAGGTGGTGGTCGTATGTTTGGTCCAAGACCAAGAAATTACGGTTTTAAATTGAACAAAAATTTAAAGCGATTAGCACGTAGATCTGCATTAAGCATTAAAGCAAATGACAAATCGATTTTAGTCATGGAAGACTTCAGTTTTGATGCTCCAAAAACTAAGAATTTTGTCAATGTTTTAAAGGCTTTAGAGGTAGAAAACAAAAAATCTTTAATTGTGTTGGGCGGCTCAAATAATAATGTATATTTGTCATCACGCAATTTTAAAGGTTCTGAAGTTGTAACTTCTTCAGAATTAAGTACTTATAAAATTATGAATGCTAATAAAGTTATTCTAATTGAAAGTGCATTAGAAGGAATTGAATCGAACTTAAAGTAAATAGAACAGATGAGTATCTTAATAAAACCTATAATCACAGAAAAGGCAACGATGCAAAGCGAGTTGTTAAATGCTTATGCATTTCAAGTGAATACAAAGGCGAACAAGGTAGAAATCAAAAAAGCGGTGGAAGCTGCTTATGGAGTTTCTGTGGAAAAAGTTCGTACGATAAATGTCCGTCCAGATAGAAAGACTAAGTTTACTAAAACTGGTGTTCAACATGGTAAAACAAATGCTGTTAAAAAAGCAATTGTACAACTGGCGGAAGGTGAAGAAATAGATTTATACACTAACATGTAATTTTAGATATTAATGTCAGTAAGAAAATTAAAACCGATCACATCAGCTCAGCGATTTAGAGTAGTAAATGGATTTGACGCCATCACTACTGATAAGCCGGAAAAGAGTTTACTCGTTCCGAAAAAACGTTCTGGTGGTAGAAACAGTCAAGGAAAAATGACAATGCGCCATCTAGGTGGAGGTCATAAGAAGAAGTATCGTATTATCGATTTTAAACGTAACAAAACTGGAGTTCCAGCAGAAGTTAAGTCAATCGAATATGATCCAAACAGAACAGCATTTATTGCACTACTAAACTACCAAGACGGTGAGAAACGTTATGTTATCGCTCAAAATGGGTTACAAGTAGGACAAAATATAGTGTCTGGTGAATCAGGTATCGCTCCAAATATTGGAAACGCAATGCCACTGAGTGAAATCCCTTTAGGTACAATTATCTCTTGTATAGAGTTACGTCCTGGTCAAGGTGCTGTTATGGCGCGTAGTGCTGGTGCATTTGCTCAGTTAATGGCTAGAGATGGTAGATTTGCAACAGTGAAGTTACCTTCAGGTGAAACTAGAATGATTTTAGTAACATGTATGGCAACGATTGGTGTGGTTTCAAATTCAGATCATCAATTACTTGTATCAGGTAAAGCAGGTAGAAGTAGATGGTTAGGAAGACGTCCAAGAGTAAGACCAGTAGTGATGAACCCAGTCGATCACCCAATGGGTGGTGGTGAAGGTAAGTCTTCAGGTGGTCATCCAAGATCTAGAAACGGTATACCTGCTAAAGGTTTCAGAACACGTTCTAAGACTAAAGCGAGTAATAAATATATTGTAGAACGTAGAAAGAAATAATAAAATAGTATGGCACGTTCATTAAAAAAAGGACCTTATATCCATTATAAATTAGAAAGGAAAGTTGCAGAAAATGTAGCTTCAAACAAAAAGACAGTTATTAAAACGTGGTCTAGAGCATCAATGATTTCTCCAGATTTCGTTGGGCAGACAATAGCAGTTCATAATGGTCGTCAGTTTGTTCCAGTTTATGTTACTGAGAATATGGTAGGTCACAAATTAGGAGAATTTTCACCAACTAGATCTTTTAGAGGTCATGCAGGTGCTAAGAATAAAGGTAAAAAATAAGAATCATGGGAAGTCGTAAAAAACAAATGGCAGAAGCTATTAAGGCTGAAAAAAAGCAGATTGCTTTTGCTAAGCTAAATAACTGTCCTACTTCACCAAGAAAAATGCGTTTAGTTGCGGATTTAGTAAGAGGTAAAAAGGCAGAGCAAGCTCTTCAGATTCTTAGATTTAGCCCAAAAGAAGCATCACGTCGTTTAGAGAAATTGGTTATGTCTGCAATCGCAAACTGGCAAGCTAAAAACGAAGATGCAGACGTTGAGGAAGCTAAACTTTACATCAAAGAGATAAGGGTAGATGGTGGAGCAATGCTTAAGCGTTTAAGACCAGCACCTCAAGGTAGAGCACATAGAATTAGAAAGCGTTCTAATCACGTAACAGTGGTTGTAGATGCAATAAATAAAACACAAAGTTAGATAGAGATATGGGACAAAAAACAAATCCAATCGGAAATCGCTTAGGAATTATCAGAGGATGGGAATCTAACTGGTACGGAGGAAATGATTATGGTGACAAACTTGCCGAAGACGATAAGATTAGAAAGTATATTCATGCGCGTTTATCTAAAGCTAGTGTAAGTAGAGTAATTATTGAGCGTACACTTAAACTTGTAACCGTTACTATCACTACTGCTAGACCTGGTATTATTATCGGTAAAGGTGGTCAAGAGGTAGACAAGTTAAAAGAAGAGCTAAAGAAAATTACTGGTAAAGAAGTTCAATTGAACATCTTTGAGATTAAAAGACCTGAACTAGATGCATTTTTGGTAGCAGCAAGTGTTGCGCGTCAAATAGAAAGTAGAATTTCTTACAGACGTGCTATAAAAATGGCAATTGCAGCAGCTATACGTATGAATGCTGAAGGAATCAAAATTCAGATTAGTGGGCGTTTGAATGGTGCTGAAATGGCACGTTCTGAGCACTATAAAGAAGGGCGTATTCCTTTATCTACGTTTAGAGCTGATATTGATTATGCTCTTGTAGAAGCACATACTACTTATGGTAGATTGGGCATTAAAGTTTGGATTATGAAAGGCGAAGTTTATGGAAAAAGAGAATTATCTCCATTAGTTGGTCTTTCTAAACAAAAAGGTAAAGGTGGACGTGGTGGAAATAAGAACCAATCGCGTCGCAGAAAATAAAACAACTCTGGCAAGGTTGAGGTTTATTTCTAAGTAAGGAACATAAATTTTTGAACCGAACTTAGTAATACTTAAATCTCGATTATCGAGTAATTTTTTAAAGAAAAGAAAAAATGTTACAGCCTAAAAGAACAAAATTTCGTAAGCAGCAGAAGGGTCGTATGAAAGGTAATGCTGGAAGAGGTCATTTGTTATCAAATGGTACCTTCGGTATTAAGTCATTAGAACCGGCCTTTATAACTGCACGTCAAATAGAAGCAGCGCGTATTGCCGCTACTCGTTTTATGAAAAGAGAAGGATCTATCTGGATTAAAATTTTCCCAGATAAGCCTATTACAAAGAAACCTCTTGAAGTACGTATGGGTAAAGGTAAAGGATCTGTTGAATATTGGGCAGCAGTAGTAAAACCAGGACGTATGTTATTTGAAGTAAGTGGTGTACCAATAGAAACTGCTCAAGAAGCATTGCGTTTGGCAGCTCAAAAACTTCCAGTAAAAACTAAGTTTGTTACAGCTCGAGATTACGAAGCTTAATATAAAGATATTATGAAGCAATCAGAAATTAAAAAGCTTTCAACAGCTGAGTTACAAGAGAAACTTAGTGAGACTAAAAAGAGTTATACAGACCTGAAAATGGCTCATGCTATATCTCCTTTAGATAACCCAATTCAGTTACGCGTTGCACGTCGCACAGTAGCTAGAGTGGCAACAGAATTAACTAATAGAGACGTACAATAATCGTATTCTGCTGAAAGATGGAAAAAAGAAACTTAAGAAAAGAACGTATAGGGATAGTAACGAGTAACAAAATGGAGAAATCTATTGTAGTTGCTGAAGTTAAGAAAGTAAAACACCCTATGTATGGAAAATTCGTGTTAAAGACAAAGAAATATGTCGCACACGACGAGACAAACGACTGCAACGAAGGAGATACGGTAAAGATCATGGAAACACGACCTTTAAGTAAATCTAAATGTTGGAGATTAGTAGAAATAATTGAAAGAGCGAAGTAATTATGTTACAACAAGAATCAAGATTAAAAGTAGCTGATAACACTGGTGCAAAGGAAGTAATGACTATCCGTGTATTAGGTGGTACAAAAAGAAGGTACGCTTCTGTAGGAGATAAAATAGTAGTATCTGTTAAAGATGCTACGCCAAATGGAAGTATTAAAAAGGGTGCTGTTTCCACAGCAGTTGTTGTACGTACATCTAAAGAAGTAAGACGACCAGATGGTTCTTACATTAGATTTGACGATAACGCTTGTGTGCTTTTAGGTCCTCAAGGGGAAATGAGAGGAACACGTGTTTTTGGTCCTGTTGCAAGAGAACTTCGTGATAAACAATTCATGAAAATTGTATCATTAGCACCAGAAGTGCTTTAATTGATAAATAAGATGACAAAGCTTAAAATAAAATCAGGAGATACAGTACAAGTTATTGCTGGAGATCATAAAGGATCTGAAGGTAAAGTACTTAAGGTATTAATAGATAAGAATAAAGCCATAGTAGAAGGCGTAAACATGGTAAAGAAACACACTAAACCAAGTGCACAAAGTCCTCAAGGTGGTATTGTAGAGAAGGAAGCATCAATTCATATATCTAACTTATCGTTGTTAACTCCAAAAGGTGAAGCAACACGAGTAGGTTATAGAATGGATGGCGACACTAAAGTAAGATTTTCAAAAAAATCTAATGAAGTAATTTAATTATGGCTTACGTTGCAAGATTAAAACAAGAGTATAAGGACAAGGTTGTACCTGCTCTTACAGAAGAATTTGGATATAAAAATGTAATGCAAGTGCCAAAGCTTAAAAAGATAGTATTATCTAGAGGAGTTGGTGCTGCTGTTGCAGATAAAAAGTTAATCGATCATGCTGTGGACGAGTTAACTAAAATAACTGGACAAAAAGCAATTTCAACGATTTCTAAGAAAGATGTTGCTTCTTTTAAGTTACGTAAGGGTATGCCAATTGGTGCCAAAGTAACATTAAGAGGAGAGCAAATGTATGAATTCTTAGATCGTTTAGTGACTTCAGCTTTACCACGAGTTAGAGATTTTAATGGTATCAAAGCTACTGGTTTTGATGGTAGAGGAAACTATAACCTTGGTGTTACAGAACAAATTATTTTCCCTGAAATTGATATTGATAAAATCAATAAAATCAATGGTATGGATATTACATTTGTAACTTCTGCTGACACGGATAAGGAAGCAAAGTCTTTATTAACAGAATTAGGATTACCATTTAAAAAGAATTAATTATGGCTAAAGAATCAATGAAAGCCCGTGAGGTAAAGCGTGCAAAAATGGTTGCTAAATATGCAGAGAAACGTAAGGCTTTGAAAGAAGCAGGAGATTACGAAGGATTGCAAAAGTTACCAAAGAATGCTTCACCAGTTCGTCAACACAACCGTTGTAAGTTAACAGGAAGACCAAAAGGTTACATGAGACAATTTGGTATTTCTCGTGTTATGTTTAGACAAATGGCTAACCAAGGATTAATTCCTGGTGTTAAAAAGGCAAGTTGGTAAAATTATAAATTGATTTCAGGTTTGGCAGTATTGCTGAAAACCGTTATCGCAAATTAATAACTATGTATACAGATCCAATAGCGGATTATTTAACGCGAGTTAGAAATGCAGTTAAGGCCAATCACAGAGTGGTTGAAATTCCTGCGTCTAACTTAAAAAAAGAGTTAACTAAAATTTTGTTCGATCAGGGCTTTATTTTAAGTTATAAGTTTGATGACAAATCAAGTGCTCAAGGCTCAATTAAAATAGCTTTGAAGTACAATAAAGAGACTAAAGAGTCTGTCATTAAAAAAATTCAAAGAATAAGTAAACCAGGTTTACGTAAATATGCTGGTGCTAACGAAATGCCTAGAATCTTAAATGGTTTGGGCGTTGCGATTGTTTCAACCTCTCATGGAGTTATGACAGGTAAACAAGCGCAAAGAGCAAATGTTGGTGGCGAAGTATTATGTTACGTATACTAAAAACAGGAAATTATGTCAAGAATAGGTAAAAACCCAATAACAGTTCCTGAAGGTGTAACACTTGAGATAAAGGACAATACCATTACCGCTAAAGGTAAATTAGGTGAGTTAACTCAAGAGTATTCAGATATTGAAATTAAACAAGAAGACGGTACAATTACATTAACACGTTCTTCTGAGAAGAAAGATCATAGAGCAAAACATGGTTTGTATAGAGCTTTAATTGCTAACATGATTGAAGGTGTTTCGAATGGTTGGACTAAGGAGTTAGAAATGGTTGGTGTAGGTTACAGAGCATCAAATCAAGGACAAAAATTAGATTTAGCCGTAGGATTTTCTCACAATATTGTTTTGGACATTGCTCCAGAAGTTAAAGTAGAGACAATTACTGAAAAAGGTAAAAACCCAATTATAAAATTAACGTCTTTTGACAAACAATTGGTTGGTCAAGTTGCTGCAAAAATTCGTGGCTTTAGAAAACCAGAACCTTACAAAGGAAAAGGTATCAAGTTTGTTGGTGAAGAAATAAGAAGAAAAGCAGGTAAATCAGCTTAATAATTAAGTTATGGCATTGACAAAAAACGAAAGAAGAACGAGAATTAAAAGCAGAATCCGAAAGGTAGTATCTGGTACTGAAGCAAGACCAAGATTAGCTGTTTTTAGAAGTAATAAAGAAATTTATGCTCAGATTGTAGATGATGTAACTGGTAAAACATTAGCCGCTGCATCTTCAAGAGATAAAGACATTACAAAGTCTAAAGGAAACAAAACAGAAATTGCCACTTTAGTAGGTAAATCTATTGCAGAAAAAGCTAAGAAAGCTGGTGTTGAAACTATTGCTTTTGATAGAGGTGGTTATTTATATCACGGAAGAGTAAAATCATTAGCCGAAGGAGCTAGAGAAGCAGGACTTAAATTTTAAGACATTATGTATCAAAAATATAAAAACGCAGAATTAGTTAAACCAGGCGGACTAGATTTAAAAGATCGTTTGGTAGGCGTGCAACGTGTAACTAAAGTAACAAAAGGTGGTAGAGCATTTGGTTTTTCTGCTATTGTTGTTGTAGGAAACGAAGAAGGTGTAGTAGGACAAGGCTTAGGGAAATCGAAAGATGTTGCCACTGCAATTGCTAAAGCCATAGAAGATGCTAAGAAAAACTTGGTAAGAATTCCTATAATTAAAGGGACACTGCCACACGAACAAAAAGGCAAGTTTGGTGGAGCTAGAGTTAACATTATCCCAGCTGCACCTGGTACAGGTGTAATTGCTGGTGGTGCTGTTAGAACAGTTCTTGAAGCCGTAGGTGTACATGATGTATTATCTAAGTCTCAAGGATCGTCTAACCCTCACAATGTAGTGAAAGCAACATTTGATGCTTTATTGCAATTAAGAGATGCTAAATCGATAGCTAAAGAGCGTGGAATTTCACTTGAAAAAGTATTTAAAGGATAAAATAGTACAAAGTAGAAAGTAGAAAGTAAAAGGTAGATTATACTACTCAATATGCAAACTACTTTATACTAATTACTTAATACTAAGTAAAAATGGCAAAGAAGATTAAAGTAACTAAAACAAAAAGTGCAATCAATCGTACTAAAAGACAGAAGCTAACATTATTGGCATTAGGTCTTAAAAAGATTGGACAAACAATAGAGCACGATGCTACACCAAATATCCTTGGTATGGTTAAAAAAGTTGAACATTTAGTTTCTGTAGAAGAAGCTTAAAAAATATAACTTAAAAATGGATTTAAGTAATTTAAAACCTGCAGAAGGTTCAGTAAAAAGTCAAGGAAAGCGTATTGGACGCGGTCAAGGATCTGGTAAAGGCGGGACTGCAACTAGAGGACATAAAGGAGCTAAATCACGTTCTGGTTATTCTAAGAAATTAGGATTCGAAGGTGGACAGATGCCATTGCAAAGACGTGTGCCTAAATTTGGATTCACTAATATTAACAGAGTAGCGTATCAAGGTGTAAACTTAGATACATTACAGAAGTTAGTAGATGAGAAAAAAATAAAAGGGAGTGTTGATTTTGAATCTTTTGTAACTATGGGATTAGCTGGCAAAAATGAGCTGGTTAAGATTTTAGGTAGAGGAGAGTTAAAAACAAAATTGACTGTCACTGCTCATAAATTTACAGCTACGGCAAAAGCCGCTATTGAAGCTGCTGGTGGTGAAGCTGTAACTTTATAAGATATTAAGAAGGATGAAGATAATAGAAACATTAAAGAACGTTTGGAAAATCACAGAACTTAAGGATAGAATTATTCTAACCTTAGGTTTGTTATTGGTTTATCGTTTTGGTGCTCAGGTGGTATTACCTGGTATTGATATAGATAAGTTAGGTGGTTTACAAGATGGTGTTGCTGATGGTCTTTTAGGACTATTAAATGCTTTTACGGGTGGTGCATTTGCTAATGCATCTGTATTTGCATTAGGTATTATGCCTTATATTTCTGCTTCCATTGTAGTTCAGCTAATGGGTATTGCGATTCCTTATTTGCAAAAGCTTCAGAAAGAAGGAGCAAGTGGTCAGAAGAAGATTACGCAGATTACGCGTTGGTTAACCATAGGTATATGTTTGGTACAGGCGCCAGGTTATTTGGCAACAATACCTTCTTTATCTGGTTTGCAATCTATTAATGGCATTTTAGTTCCAGGTTTCTCGGAAAATATTTTCTACTTTTCATCAGTAATTATACTTGTAACAGGTTGTGTGTTTGCTATGTGGTTAGGAGAAAAGATTACGGATAAGGGAATTGGTAATGGTATTTCACTATTAATTATGGTTGGTATTATTGCGACATTACCGCAGTCATTTGTTCAAAATTCGGCTTCTAGGCTAGAAGGTGCTAATGGTGGTTTTATGATGATATTGATAGAATTGGTAGTTTGGTTCGTAATTATATTAGCTTCAGTTTTCTTGGTCATGGCAGTGCGCAAAATAGCTGTGCAGTATGCACGTAGAACAGCTTCTGGTGGCTATGAGAAGAATGTATTCGGATCACGTCAATTTTTACCTTTAAAATTAAATGCTTCTGGTGTAATGCCAATTATCTTTGCACAAGCTATTATGTTTGTTCCTGGCCTAATTGGTGGTGCTTCGTTTCTTAAGGATTCATCAGCTGGGCAATGGTTACAAGCAGAGTTTGGTAATAATATTTTTGGCTTTTGGTACAATTTAGTATTTGCTTTATTGATCATCATTTTTACATATTTCTATACTGCGATAACAGTACCAACTAACAAAATGGCAGATGACTTAAAACGTAGCGGTGGATTTATTCCAGGCATTCGTCCAGGATCAGAAACCTCAGAATATTTGGATAAAATAATGTCTCAAATAACCTTACCAGGTTCTATTTTCTTGGCATTGATTGCTGTGTTTCCGGCGTTTGTAGTTCAGTTAATGAACGTGCAAGCAGGTTGGGCATTATTCTTTGGTGGCACATCACTTCTAATTATGGTTGGTGTAGCTATTGATACTATGCAGCAGATTAATTCTTATTTATTAAATAAGCATTACGATGGCTTGATGAAAACGGGTAAAAACAGAAAATCTGTGACCTCATAATTTAAAACTGATTAGATGTCAGTCGACAAAGTTAGGCAAGGTATTTGCTAATTGGAGATTGAACACTAAAAATTATTATGGCAAAACAAGCAGCAATAGAACAAGACGGAACAATTATAGAGGCATTATCAAATGCGATGTTTCGTGTTGAATTAGAAAATGGTCACATTGTGACAGCACATATCTCAGGTAAAATGCGTATGCATTACATTAAGTTATTACCAGGAGATAAAGTAAAATTAGAAATGAGTCCTTATGATTTAACTAAGGCTCGTATAACTTATAGATACTAAATTAATTTGGTGACTGAGCGTAGTCGAAGTCATAACAATTAGTTGTAAAAACGATAAAGATGAAAGTAAGAGCATCAGTAAAGAAAAGAAGCGCAGACTGTAAATTAGTGCGCAGAAAAGGGAGACTTTACGTTATTAACAAAAAGAATCCTAGATTTAAACAAAGACAAGGGTAATAAAAAGACACTAGTCATTAGTAAATTAGTAGTTAGATGAATCTGTTCGAAATAGAAATGTTTAGGATTCTAACAACTAAAAGCTAACAGCTAAAAACTAAAAAATATGGCAAGAATTGCAGGTGTAGACATACCAAAAAACAAAAGAGGAGTGATCTCTTTAACTTATATCTACGGAGTGGGTAGAAGTAGAGCACAAGAAATTTTAGCAACAGCTAAAGTTGATGAAAGTACTAAAGTACAAGATTGGACTGACGACGAAATCGGAGCGATTCGTGAAACCGTGGGTACATTTAAAATCGAAGGGGAATTACGTTCAGAGATTCAATTAAACATTAAGCGATTAATGGATATCGGATGTTACAGAGGTATTCGTCATAGATCGGGACTTCCTTTAAGAGGTCAACGTACTAAGAACAACTCACGTACAAGAAAAGGTAGAAGAAAAACGGTTGCTAACAAGAAAAAAGTAACGAAATAATAACAGACATTAGTCATTAGTAATGTAACGTTAGATGAATCTGTCTGAAATGTAAAAGTCTAGGATTCTAACAACTAAAAGCTAACAACTAGAAACTAAAAAATATGGCAAAGTCAAGTACAAAAAAACGCAAGGTAATTGTTGATGCAGTTGGAGAAGCGCATATTACAGCTTCTTTTAACAACATCATCATTTCTTTAACGAATAAAAAAGGAGACGTTATTTCTTGGTCATCAGCAGGAAAAATGGGCTTTAGAGGTTCTAAAAAGAACACACCTTATGCTGCGCAATTGGCTGCAGAAGATGCTGCAGGTGTAGCAAAAGAAGCTGGATTAAAGAAAGTTAAAGCATATGTAAAAGGTCCTGGTAATGGAAGAGAATCTGCTATCAGATCTATACACAATGCAGGTATCGAAGTTTCAGAAATTATTGATGTAACTCCAATGCCACATAACGGATGTCGTCCTCCAAAAAGACGTAGAGTTTAATCTGTCCCGATAGCTATCGGGATTGTTTCGGATTCTAATTAGAAACATCACCTAAAATACAAATAAACTAATAGCGTGCATTTCAGTATTGATATTAGTTTATTTTGCATAAATTTGCAAACTGAAAAATAATAACAAGTATCAACCGAGAGATTAACGGTTTTAGAAGGATAAGATTAAGACCTTAATTCTTTAATCACTCTCAAAACAAATTAAAAATGGCAAGATATACTGGTCCTAAAACTAAAATCGCCCGTAAATTCGGACAAGCGATTTTCGGAGATGATAAAGCCTTCGAAAAAAGAAATTATCCTCCAGGACAACACGGAAACACGCGTCGTCGAGGAAAAAAATCTGAATATGCAATCCAGTTAATGGAAAAGCAAAAAGCTAAATATACGTATGGTGTATTAGAAAAGCAATTCAGAAACATGTTTAAAAGAGCAACTGCAGCTCAAGGTATTACTGGTGAAGTATTACTTCAATTATGTGAATCGCGTTTAGATAACGTAGTTTTCAGAATGGGAATCTCGCCAACAAGAAGTGGTGCTAGACAATTAGTTTCTCACAGACACATTACAGTTAATGGTCAAAAGGTAAACATACCTTCTTACCAATTAAAAGCTGGTGATGTTGTAGGTGTAAGAGAAAAATCTAAATCATTAGAAGCGATTCAAAATTCATTAGCTAACTCTAGCAACGTTTATGAATGGATCACTTGGAATACTGGATCGATGGAAGGAACTTACGTTTCTGTGCCAGCAAGAATCCAAATTCCGGAACAAATCAACGAGCAATTTATCGTTGAACTTTACTCTAAATAATAAAATAATCACATTGGTATTTAGCCAAAGGATTTATTAGTGGTCTTCATACTTATAAATCGCGCAACTAAATAACAATTAAAACGAAGACATTATGGCAATATTAAATTTTCAGAAACCAGACAAAGTAATCATGATTGATTCTACTGATTTTGAAGGTAAGTTTGAATTCAGACCTTTAGAACCAGGATACGGATTAACAGTAGGAAATGCGTTAAGACGTGTATTATTATCTTCATTAGAGGGTTTCGCAATTACATCGGTAAGAATAGAAAGCGTAGATCACGAATTTTCTACAATTTCGGGTGTAGTTGAAGATGTTACTGAAATGATTTTGAACTTAAAGCAAGTAAACTTTAAGCGTCAAATTGATGAAGTTGATAACGAAACGGTTACAATTTCTATTTCAGGTCAAAATCAAATAACAGCTGGTGATTTTCAGAAGTTTATTTCTGGTTTCCAAGTGTTAAATACAGATTTAGTAATCTGTAACTTAGATCCGAAAGTAAATATTAATATGGAATTGACTATTGAGAAAGGTAGAGGTTATGTTCCTGCTGAAGAAAATAAAAAAGCGTCTGCACCAATTGGAACGATTTTTACAGATTCAATTTACACTCCGATAAAGAATGTAAAATACAGTATAGAAAACTTTCGAGTTGAGCAAAAAACGGATTACGAAAAATTAGTTTTCGAAATTCAAACTGATGGGTCAATTAACCCTAAAGATGCATTAACAGAAGCCGCTAAAATATTGATTCACCACTTCATGTTATTCTCAGATGAGCGTATCACATTAGAAGCTGATGAAATTGCACAGACTGAAACTTATGATGAAGAATCACTTCACATGAGACAACTATTGAAAACTAAATTAGTAGATATGGATCTTTCTGTACGTGCCCTTAATTGTTTAAAGGCAGCGGAAGTAGATACTTTAGGTGATTTAGTATCATTTAATAAAAATGATTTAATGAAATTCAGAAACTTCGGTAAGAAATCTTTAACTGAGCTAGAAGAACTAGTGAATGTAAAAGGTCTTAACTTTGGAATGGATTTAAGTAAATATAAATTAGATAAAGACTAAATATAGTATGCCATTTCTGCTTTTGTGGGAATGGCATTCATATTTAAAATAATTATTAATTAATCATATTTTGCTCCTCAATAAAAGAGTTTGGTAGCAAGATGATAAAACAAATGTCATGAGACACGGTAAAAAATTTAATCACTTAGGAAGACAAACAGCGCACAGAAAAGCAATGTTAGCTAATATGGCTTGTTCTTTAATTGAGCACAAACGTATTAACACAACAGTAGCTAAGGCAAAAGCTTTGAAGCAATTTGTTGAGCCAATGATTACAAAATCAAAGACAGATACAACACATAACAGACGTATAGTAATGTCTAAGTTAAGACAAAAAGAAGTTGTCGCTGAATTGTTTAGAGATGTAGCCCCTAAGATTGGTGATCGTCCAGGTGGCTATACTCGTATTATCAAATTAGGAAACAGATTAGGTGATAATGCTGATATGGCAATGATAGAGTTAGTGGATTACAACGAACTTTACAACGCTGGTAAAGCGGAGAAGAAAACAACACGTAGAAGTAGAAGAGGTGGCAAAAAAGCTACTACGACTCCACCAGTGGAGACAAAAGCTTCAAACGAAGAAGAATAAAAGATAGCAAAAACTCGAATGGAATTTGAAATCAATACAAATAGAAATTCGGTATTAGCTTTCGTATTATTTAAAACTCGATTATCGAGTGTTAATAAGCATTAATAAATATCAAGGATAAACTGTTTCAGTTTATCCTTTTTTTTTGGATTTTTGCGTTGCACTGAGCCTAGCCGAAGTGTAAAACAATTATCGAGATATCATCTCGACAGAGCGATGCGAAAGCGCAAGGTTCAACTAAGTTAAATCTTATAGTTCAAAAACACACAGCATATGAAGTATAAACAAAGAAAAAAAGCCCTTATTCTATTAGCAGATGGAACAATTTTTCATGGCAAGTCCATAGGGAAAGAAGGTTCGGCATTTGGTGAGGTTTGTTTTAATACTGGTACAACTGGTTATCAAGAAATATTTACAGACCCTTCTTATTATGGACAGCTAATGGTCACTACTAATGCACATATTGGTAATTATGGTACTAAGGAAGACGAAAATGAATCTGATACTGTTAAAATTGCAGGATTGATTTGTAAAAATTTTAGCTTTGAATATTCGAGACCAGCTGGCGATGCATCGCTAGAGGAGTACTTTGAAAAGCATAATACTCTAGCAATAGCAGATGTTGATACTAGAGCATTAGTTAGCTATATTAGAGACAATGGAGCTATGAATGCTGTTATTTCTACTGAAGTAGATAATATAGATGGTTTAAAGAAAGAACTAGACAAACAGCCAGATATGAAAGGGTTAGAGTTAGCTTCTCAAGTTTCAACAAAAGAACCTTACTATTATGGAGATAAAAATGCGACACATAAAATAGCCGCTTTAGATATTGGTATAAAGAAGAACATTCTTAGAAATTTAGCAAAACGAGATGCTTACATAAAAGTATTTCCATACAATTCTAAGTTTAAGGATCTAGAAGCTTTTAATCCTGATGGTTATTTCTTATCTAACGGTCCTGGTGATCCAGAACCTTTAATTGAAGCGCAAGCTGTGGCAAAAGAAATCATTGCTAAAAACAAACCATTATTTGGTATTTGTTTAGGACATCAAGTTATTGCATTAGCAAACGGAATTTCAACTTACAAAATGCATAATGGTCACAGAGGTATCAACCATCCTGTAAAAAACTTAATTACAGGTAAAGGTGAAATTACCTCTCAAAATCATGGCTTTGCTATTAACAGAGAAGAAACTGAAGCCAATGCTAATGTAGAAATTACGCATGTACATTTAAATGATAATACCGTTGCCGGAATTAAGATTAAAGATAAAAACTGTTTTTCTGTGCAATATCATCCAGAAGCAAGTCCAGGACCAAATGATTCAATTTATTTGTTTGACCAATTCATAGAGAATATTAAGAATAATTAAATGTCAAAAACGTAATAAAACCCAACTTTTATTGCGTTTTTTTAGTTACGAAAACATTATAGTAAGGATTAATCATAAATATGGTTAGAGTTCCCTTTTAAGTTATAGATTTTCGTAATTTTGAGAATAATCAACACTAAAAAAATTAGAATGAGCATTATAATTAATGTACACGCAAGACAAATTTTAGACTCAAGGGGAAACCCAACTGTAGAAGTAGATGTCACTACAGAAAATGGAATAATGGGAAGAGCAGCAGTACCATCTGGTGCTTCTACTGGTGAGCACGAAGCTGTAGAGTTAAGAGATGGTGGAGATACTTACATGGGAAAAGGCGTTTTAAAAGCCGTAGAAAACGTAAACGTTGTCTTAGCTCAAGAATTAATCGGTGTTTCTGTTTTTGCACAAAACGCTATAGATCAGATGATGATTAAATTAGATGGTACAGCAAATAAATCAGTTTTAGGTGCAAATGCTATTCTAGGCGTTTCTTTAGCTTGTGCAAAAGCCGCAGCTAATGAATTAGGTATGCCATTATATAGATATGTTGGTGGTGTTTCTGCAAATACGTTGCCAGTACCAATGATGAATATTATAAATGGTGGTTCTCACAGTGATGCGCCAATTGCGTTTCAAGAATTTATGGTTATGCCAGTAAAAGCGAAAAACTTTACGCATGCTATGCAAATGGGAACTGAGATTTTTCATAACCTTAAAAAAGTATTGCACGATAGAGGTTTAAGTACAGCAGTAGGAGATGAAGGTGGTTTTGCACCGAATTTAGAAGGAGGTACAGAAGATGCTTTAGACACTATAAAAAAGGCCGTAGCTAATGCTGGTTACAAATTAGGAGACGATGTTATGATTGCTTTAGATTGTGCAGCAGCAGAATTTTATGTAGATGGAGCTTACGATTATTCAAAATTTGAAGGTAGTAACGGTAAAGTGCGCACAAGTAAGGAGCAGGCAGATTATTTGGCAGAATTGTCTCGTAACTACCCAATTATTTCTATAGAAGATGGAATGGATGAAAACGACTGGGAAGGTTGGAAATATTTAACAGAACAAATTGGTGATAAAGTACAATTAGTTGGTGACGATTTATTTGTAACTAACGTTGAGCGTTTAGGAAGAGGAATTTCTGAAGGTATTGCCAATTCAATTTTAATAAAGGTAAACCAAATAGGAACTTTAACTGAAACTATAGCAGCAGTTAATATGGCGCATAATGCTGGTTATACCTCTGTAATGTCTCATAGATCTGGTGAAACAGAAGATAATACTATTGCAGATTTAGCAGTTGCTTTAAATACGGGGCAGATTAAAACAGGTTCTGCTTCTCGTAGTGATCGTATGGCTAAATATAATCAATTATTACGTATTGAAGAGGAACTAGGTGAAGTTGCTTATTTTCCTAGAAAGAATGCTTTTAAAGTAAAGTAAACCGAAGTAAAATTTTGATATAATCCTGTCGTTACAAAATGACAGGATTTTTTAGTTTCAGATATTTTCTTTTAGAATCTTTTCTCCCACAGCCAGAAGTTGTAAGGTTTAGTTAATAAAAAGATAAACAATACCATTGGTCAATTCATATTGCGTTTTAGGAATTCCGATAATAGGTGAGGCATCAAAATTATAAGTAGATGTGGTCTTAAAGATGCTAAATTTACAATTTATGCTTCATTAATTTGTATCTCAAAGCCCACAAAATTCAAATGGACTAGCAATTATTAGTTACTTTTCAAAACTGTTAAAACGGTTATAAATCTACTTCCGAAATCGTTTGATATTTCGTAAATTTACAGTCCGTATAAATTCACACAAAAACAAAACACTAATATGTCAGATAAAGCTACCCTAGAGATTAATGGAGAGAAATACGAATTTCCAGTAGTTGTTGGTACAGAAAATGAAATCGGTATTAATATAAAGGCCCTAAGAGGTGCTACAGGTGGAGTTATTACTTTAGATCCTGGTTATAAAAACACAGGGAGTTGCGAAAGTGCAATTACTTTCCTTGATGGTGAAAAAGGTGTTTTAAGATACAGAGGATATTCAATTGAAGAACTGGCTGAAAAAGCGGACTTTTTAGAAGTTGCTTATTTATTAATTTTTGGTGAATTGCCTAACCAAGAGCAATTAGATAAATTTCATGAAGATATAAAGTCGCATTCAGTTGTAGATGATGATATTAAAAAGATTTTAGATGCGTTTCCAAAATCAGCTCATCCAATGGGTGTATTATCTTCTTTGACAAGTGCTCTAACTGCTTTTTATCCAACGTCTGTAGATGTGAATTCTGAAGAAGCTATGTATAATTCTATCGTTAGAATTTTAGGAAAATTCCCGGTACTAGTAGCATGGACGATGCGTAAGAAGCATGGTTTGCCATTAGACTATGGTGATAACAAGTTAGGTTATGTTGAGAACGTCTTAAAAATGATGTTTAAAAGTCCTAATAGCGATTACGAACAAAATCCGATATTGATTAACGCATTAGATAAGTTATTAATTCTTCATGCAGACCATGAGCAAAATTGTTCTACATCAACAGTTAGGATAACTGGTTCTTCCCATGCAGGTTTATTTGTGTCCTTAGCATCTGGAATTTCTGCACTTTGGGGACCACTGCACGGTGGAGCCAATCAAGCCGTATTAGAAATGCTCGAAGCTATTAAAGAAGATGGTGGTGATACTAAAAAGTACATGGAGAAAGCTAAGGATAAAGAAGATCCGTTCCGTTTAATGGGCTTTGGTCACAGAGTATATAAAAACTTTGACCCAAGAGCAAAAATTATTAAAATAGCAGCTGATGAGGTATTAAGTGATTTAGGTGTCGAAGATCCGATTCTAGATATTGCTAAAGGATTAGAAAAAGAAGCATTAGAAGATAAATACTTCGTAGATAGAAAATTATATCCAAACGTAGATTTTTACTCTGGTATCATTTACAGAGCTATGGGAATCCCTGTAGAAATGTTTACTGTAATGTTTGCATTAGGTCGATTACCAGGTTGGATAGCGCAATGGAGAGAAATGCGCATGCGCAAAGAACCCATAGGACGACCAAGACAATTATATACTGGTGAAACTTACAGAGCGTTTAAAAATATAGATAAACGCTAGTTTAAAATACAATATGTACGAAGAAGCTTCATAATTTCATGAGGCTTTTTTGTATTTTTAAACCCTATGAAATTAAACATACAAAACGAAACATCTCGTCTAAGAGCAGTAATTTTGGGAATTGCGCATAGCAACGGACCAACACCTTCAATTGAAGATGCTTACGACCCAAAATCCATAGAGCACATAAAAGCAGGCACCTATCCTAAAAGTGAGGATATGGTTAAGGAAATGGAAGCTGTAGCAAAGGTTTTGGAAAAGTATGATGTCACCCTTTATAGACCAAAATCAATTAAAGATTACAATCAGATTTTTGCCAGAGATATTGCTTTTGTGATTGAAGATAAACTCATTAAAGCCAATATCTTACCAGATAGAGAGCGTGAATATGAAGCGATACAGCATGTTATTAAACAGATAGACGACGATAAGGTAATTACACTTACAGAAGAATGCCATGTTGAAGGAGGTGATGTAATGCCTTGGAACGATTATATTTTTATTGGTATGTATTCAGGTGCTGACTATGCAGACTATATTACTGCGCGCACCAATATGGATGCAGTAATTGCTATTCAAGAATTATTCCCTCATAAAACCGTTAAGTCTTTCGAGTTAAGAAAATCTAATACCAATGCTAAAGAGAATGCCTTGCATTTAGATTGTTGTTTTCAACCTATCGGAACCGATAAGGCTATACTCCATAAAAATGGATTTTTAGTAGAAAGCGAATATCAATGGCTAGTTAACTTTTTCGGAAAAGAAAACATCTTTGAAATTACCAAAGAAGAGATGTATAATATGAATAGTAATGTATTTTCAATAGCTGAAGACGTTATTATCTCTGAACAAAATTTCACACGCCTCAATACTTGGTTACGTGAAAATGGCTTTACAGTAGAAGAAGTCCCTTACGCTGAGATTGCAAAGCAAGAAGGTTTGTTGCGTTGTTCTACGATGCCATTGATTAGAGATTAGTAATTATTTTCGATTTTTTAATAAAAATTATATATTTGAAAATATTTTAAAAAACCTACTTTATGAAAAATGTTATACTCATTCTAATTCTTTTTACCACATCTCTTAATGCTCAAATTGGATTCGAAAAAGGTTATTTTATTGATAATAACAATACTAAAACAGAGTGTTATATCAAAAATTTTGATTGGAGTTCTAGCCCAGCTCAAATTCTGTATAAATCTGATTTAGATTCTAAAGTTAAAACCGAATCTTCAACGAATTTAAAAGAGTTTTACATTTATAATACAGAGCATTTTTATAAAAAGTTTAATGTAGCAGTTGACGAAAATGCTTTATCTAATGAGGATAGTCAATTAAGAGAATTAAAGTTTAAGAATTCTGTAGAGTTTTTAAGAGTTTTGGTTAATGGAAAGGCGAGTCTGTACGAATTACGAAGAAGTAATATCTTTTTATACAATGTAGATGGAGGTAAGGTTAAACAATTAGCTTATAAAAAGTACATCTCAGAAGACAGAATGAGAAAAGAAAACAATGATTTTCAACAAGATATTTTTGAAAATTTAAAATGTGAATCTCTAACGATAAAAAAACTTTTAGCGGTTAATTATAAAAGAGATGAGCTAATAGGATTATTTAAAGATTATAATGAATGCCAGAATGCAGATTACAATGTTATTAATAAATATAAGACACCATTAGTTTTTAATTATAATGTAACTTTAGGTATAAATAGTACTGCATTAGAATCTGAGTACAATATTAATTCTGGATTTGAGGGTTCGAGCAAATTTGATAATCAAACCATATTTGTTCCTGGATTTGAACTAGAAATTTTACTTCCTATTAGTAAAAATAAATGGGCAGTTTTCGCAGGCTTGAATTATCAAAATTATAAAAATTCTACAGAATTTGTAAACTTCTTTGATCAAGATATTGGAACGATATCATTTGAGTATTCATACTTAGAAATTCCACTTGGCATAAGACGTTATATGTATCTCAACCCAGATCTTAAATTGTTTTTATCAGCTTCATACGGACTAATTGTTCATTTATCTTCTAATAATGAGGACGTGTATGAGCAAGAGCCCAGCATGACAGGAGATGTAGAATTTGGTGGACAAAGCAATAGCAATACTGCGCTTTCGTTAGGAGTAGGTCTTAATCTCAACAGCAGATATTCTCTAGGCTTAAACTACTATATTTCAAAACAAATAAATAACAACGCTAATTTTTCTAATAATATGGATGGCGCAATTTCGTTGATTGGATCTTATACCATTTTCTAGAAAGTTGTCTAAACTTGAGTAGTAGGTTTGTTGGGAGACAAATAAAAACTGTAATGCTAAGTTCTAGAATGGTATTAATTAGTTAGAGATTTAGGTTACTTTCGATACAAAAAATAATTGTTCACAAGATCAATATATTCTTGCTTAGCTTCATCTTCAGTTATATTTTGTATTTGAAATAAAGCATTAGTTTTAAAAGCGTTTATTATGGGTTTTCGACTGCTAGGTCGTCCATAATTATTGGTCGCTTTTTTATAATAAGCGTATAGACGTAACAAAAAATCAGCAGGAAATGGTTCTGTATGGTCATTTACGCGATCTACAGATGTATTAAATTCTATGTCTAATTCTTCGGAGGTCATTTCATTTCGGCAATGACACTTTCGCCACCACGAACTTTTTGATTTAATTCTACTTTTATTTCTGCATCTAAAGGTAAAAATAAATCTACTCTAGACCCAAATTTTATAAATCCAGAATCAGCGCCTTGTAAAGCTTTAGAGTTTAAGTTGGCATAATTCACAATTCGTTTTGCTAAAGCTCCAGCAATTTGTCTATGTAGTACTTTACCAAAGCTGTCATTTTCTACAACTACGGTTGTACGCTCATTTTCTGTGCTTGCTTTAGGATGCCAGGCCACTAAATATTTACCAGGATGATATTTACTATAACTCACATTACCACTAATCGGGTAACGGGTCACATGGACATTTAAGGGAGACATAAAAACTGAAACCTGAATGCGTTTATCTTTAAAAACCTCATTTTCCATAACCTCTTCAATAACTACTACTTTGCCATCTACAGGAGATAGAGCTTGTTTTTCGTTAGCATGCGTTAGTCGTTTTGGATTTCTGAAAAATTGTAAAATTAAAATAAAGAGTAATAAAATTGTAATCATTGATCCTGTTCGAATCCATTCGTTTGTTGCATATTCATCAATTAAAAAGAATGAACCAACAACTATAACTAGCGTAATAAATATAATTTTATGACCTTCTTTATGAAACATAACCTACAATTCTTAAAAATAAATATATAATCGGTGAAGCAAAGATAATGCTATCTAACCGATCTAAAAGTCCTCCGTGTCCTGGCATTATAACTCCACTATCTTTTACACCTGCTTGGCGTTTAAATTTAGACTCAATTAAATCCCCTAAAGTGCCAAAAACACTTACAATTATCGATAAAATCAACCAGTTGGTAAACTTGAGCGTATCTGTATATTGTGCGATAAAATAACTTGCTATGCAGGCAAAAAACAAACCACCTAAAAAGCCTTCTACAGTTTTTTTAGGAGATATACTTGGAAAAAGCTTCTGTCTTCCAAAATTTTTACCAACAATATAAGCCGCACTATCATTGACCCAAACCAATATAAAACCTCCTAAAAGTAGTAAGGGTGTAAAGTTATTTTTATAGTTGGCAATCAACAACATAAATATAAAACCACTAGTTAAATAAAAGGTTGTGGCGATATAACGCTTAGACTCAAAGAGTGGGATTTTCTTTTCAGCAAATAAATCTTTTATTAAAATAAGATTTACAAATATGGTGACTACTAGCAATATTTGAATAGCTTCTTCACTTCCTTTTAAGTTATTCTTGTAAAGACTAATATACCAAAAGCCGCCATAAAGAATAATGAAAATTATATATTGAAAAAACGATTTTAGCTTAATTAAATTGCTAAATTCCGTTAAGCTCAAAATACCTAATATAGCAAGTAAAATTACGGAGCCTTCTTGTATATATAGCGAACCAACTAGTAATAAGACATAGATAATACCAGAGATGGCTCTTATAAATAGTTCTTTCATTACAAATCTTCTAATAGAAGTAGGTATAAATTTTTTGAACTACTTCCGTAGGTTAAGAAATCCTTGTCGTCAGCAGTTTTAAAATGCTTAATCGTAGTAATATTTGTAGGAATAGCGACTTTACTTTTCTCTTTTATACCTTTAAGACCTTCACCAATACTTTCAACAAATTGGCTAGTAGTGGCATAGATTATAAAATGTTCTGGAAGTTCTTTTAATTTTTTTTCTGCAATCTGATTTGAAGAGATTAATAACGACCCATCATCAGAAATTAAATATTCGCAAGTAGATAGAAAAAAGACACTTTGCGACGTTTGTCTTGTAGTATTGAGTTTAAAATCTTTAAAAAGTTCAGAGAGCCGCTCATCAATCATTAAAACTTTATCGTTATGCCATTTATTTTCATCTAAAATAGCATTGAGACTTTGGTTGACTTCAGCCATATTTTCACAGTAAAGAAACTTACCTCCGTTGGCTTTAAAATTAATGGTAAAACGCTCATCAGCAGGCAACTTAACTTCTGGCATGTACTTGCCACGCTCTTGATTTGGTATGTGTTCTTCAGTTTGATCAGATTTTTTTCCGAAGAGTTTACGAAATAAGCTCATTAAATTATTGCTGTTAATCCTAACGTTTGTGATAAACGTAAATATAAAAAAACTTAAATTAACACAAGGTCGATTTAAGTTTTTTATAAGATTGTGACTTGGGCTTATTCTTCTTCTTCAGTAATAATTTCAGAAATAGTTTCTGGCTTGTCATAAGGTCGTTTACCAAATATTTTTTCAAGATTATCCTTAAAAATAACTTCTTTGTCAAGTAATACTTCTGCTAATTGGGTCAACTTATCTTTATGTTTTCCTAAGAGTTCAATAGCACGCTTATATTGCTTTTCAATAATGTCAGATATCTCTTTATCAATCAGTTCTGCAGTTTGCTCACTGTAGGGCTTTGTAAAACCGTATTCAGATTGTCCTGAAGAATCGTAATAGGTTAAGTTACCAACCTTGTCGCTTAGACCATAGATGGTTACCATGGCTCTGGCTTGCTTAGTTACTTTTTCTAAATCACTGAGTGCACCAGTAGAAATTTTATCGAAAATCACTTTTTCAGCAGCTCTGCCGCCTAGTGCAGCACACATTTCGTCTAGCATTTGCTCTGGGCGAACAATAGAGCGTTCTTCTGGTAAATACCACGCAGCACCAAGAGAACGCCCTCTAGGCACAATGGTTACCTTAACTAGAGGAGCAGCGTGTTCTAGCATCCAACTTACTGTTGCGTGTCCAGCTTCGTGAAAAGCCACAGCGCGTTTCTCATCTGGAGTTATGATTTTATTTTTCTTCTCTAATCCACCAACAATTCTATCCACTGCATCTAAGAAATCTTGTTTATTAACGGCTGTTTTACCTTTTCTTGCAGCAATTAAAGCAGCCTCATTACATACATTGGCAATATCTGCACCAGAGAAACCTGGTGTTTGCTTTGCCAAAAAGTCTATATCTAACGTTTCTTCTTTTTTAAGCGGACGTAAGTGCACTTCAAAAATTTCTTTACGTTCTCTTACATCTGGTAAATCTACATATATCTGTCTATCAAAACGACCAGCACGCATCAATGCGCTATCTAAAACATCTGCTCGGTTTGTAGCCGCTAATACAATAACATTAGAGTTACTACCAAAACCATCCATTTCTGTTAATAGTTGATTTAAAGTATTTTCACGCTCGTCGTTAGAACCCGAAAAATTATTTTTTCCTCTAGACCTACCAATGGCATCAATTTCATCAATAAAAATTATTGAAGGTGATTTTTCTTTAGCCTGTTTAAACAAATCTCTAACTCGCGATGCACCAACACCGACAAACATTTCAACAAAATCTGAACCAGATAATGAGAAGAAAGGCACTTTTGCTTCACCAGCGACAGCTTTTGCTAATAAGGTTTTACCAGTTCCTGGAGGGCCAACTAACAATGCTCCTTTAGGAATTTTACCACCTAAGGCCGTATATTTTTCCGGGAATTTTAAGAAATCCACAATCTCTTGCACTTCCTCTTTTGCACCTTCTAAACCTGCAACATCTTTAAACGATGTTTTTGTATCTGTTTTTTCATCAAAAAGTTTTGCTTTAGATTTTCCGATATTGAAAATCTGTCCGCCAGCTCCGCCACCGCCACCAGAGGACATGCGGCGCATAATAAATATCCAAACACCTATAATTAGAATAAACGGGAGTAAAGTTAGTAGAAAATCACCCCAAACATTTTGTTCGGTATCAAATGCAACCTGTACATCTATATTATCTTCGGCTTTGATTGTAGCTATTTCTTCTTGAAATAATTTTAAATCACCAAACTCAAATGTATAATTCGGAGAAGAAGCAACAGTTGGTAATATTGATTTTGGTTTTGAATTTTTATGAACTTCTAGTGCCTGCGCATCTTTGGTTAAATAAACTCTCGCCACACGATTGTTAATAATTTCAACTTTTTCTACATCACCATTTCTTAAATAGCTAAAAAATTCTGCAGGTGTTGTTTTACTGCCTGAGGTATCACCAAAACCTCCAGAAAAAATCTGTATGGCTAAGAATACAGCTATAATGGTTCCATATATCCAATACGGACTTATTTTTGGTTTATTATTTAAATTTTTATTCTCTTTTGCCATCTTTTTTATTTTGTAAATTTTTAGGCGATAGTATTTAGAATGTATCTTACCACTATTGTCTAAGGTCTAGTGACTAATTATTATTTAGTAACTTGTTTCTATTTCAGTTGTTTTAGCGTCTCCCCAAAGACTTTCTATATCGTAACGTTCTCTAATATGCTTTTGAAAAACATGTACAACAACGTTAACATAATCCATCAAAACCCATTCAGCATTATCCGTACCTTCTACATGCCAAGGTTTGTCTCTAAGGGTTTTACTCACTTGCTTTTGTATGGAACTGACGATAGCATTTACCTGTGTATTTGAAGTGCCTTCACAAACAATAAAATAATCGCAAACCGTATTTTCAATCTCTCTTAAGTCTAAAATTATAATCTCTTTTCCTTTAACATCTTCTATTCCTCCTACAATGGTTGTTATCAGTAGGTCTGCGCTCGTGTTTTCTTTCGTCATTAATTTCAATTAATTTTGTGCAAAGTTATTATTTTTTTAGTTCTTGTAAGCTCTAATTGTCATAAGAAAACTATAAAATAAAATTGTTGTTTTTATGTATATAATCAAACTTGATGCCATTGACTCTACAAACACCTATCTAAAGGGCATAACATCTGTTAAAATTCCTAAGGATTATACGGTTGTAGTTGCAGAATTACAGACACAAGGTCGTGGGCAAATGGGTACAAGGTGGCAAGCGGATGATGGTAAAAACCTTACTGCTAGTGTGTTTAAGCATTTACCAAATTTTAAGATTGAAAATCAGTTTTACGTTAGCATGGTAGTTGCATTGGCAATTTGTAAATCCCTAAACGCTTTTCAAATACCGCAATTATGTATTAAATGGCCTAACGACATTTTGTCAGCAGATAAGAAACTTTGTGGTATTTTAATAGAAAATGTGATTAAAAACAACCGATTTTTGGGTTCTGTTGTTGGTTTTGGGATTAATGTGAACCAGAAAAATTTTGATGACTTACCACAGGCATCATCAATGAGTATGTTAACAGGGATAGTGTATGCTACAGACGAAGTCCTATCCAAAGTTTTAAAACAACTTCAAGTTTATTTTAAACTATTAGAGGCTGAAAAGTATGATGAGATAAAATCTAAATATGAAAAGTTGCTATTCAGAAAAGGAAAACCTTCAACATTTAGACTAGCAAATAACGATTTACTCACTGGAATCATACAAGGCGTAACAGACAACGGGCACCTCAGACTTTTAACAGCCGATGCAATTATAAAAACATTTGAGCTTAAAGAGTTGAAATTACTCTATTAAAAAGCCGTTTTCATATTAGTAGAAAGCGTTTCAATAAACTTTTTAATTGGGCCTTTTATCATCATACCCATCATAGCGTTAAACTCTCCTTCAAAAGTTAATTGTACATCACTTTTATCTTGCTCAGCTCTGGTGATATTAGCTGTTAATGAAAAATCTAATTTTCCGCCTGCTGCACCTAAAACAATTTTATTAAATGGCACCTCTTCTTTCTTTTTTAAAATAATTTCTGGCATGCCTTTGAGTTGAAAGAGAAATTTTTCGTTTTCTAAAACTTCAAATTTACTAATGTTTTCTGGCATCAAAGCTTCAAAATTTTTAACATCTGCTAAAAATTTGAAGGTATCTTCTGGTGATTTGTCTAAAGTAACCTTTGGCGATTCTAAATTCATGTATTGTTGTTTAAACGTTATTTTGTTTAATCGTTAAGTTGTTTTGTTATGATAAATGCCAATGAAGCAAATTTAAACTAAACGATTCAACATCTTTGTATCAATTAGCATTCCATTCGCTAGGATTTGCATTCCATTGTGCTAAAATGTCTTGTTGTTCTTTGGTAATATATAAAGTTTCTAAGGCTTGTTCTAACAAATTTTCATAATTGCCAAGGGTGTGCAATTCAATATTAGCATCTTCAAAATTCTTTGCGGCAATATTAAAACCATAAGAGAATATAGCGACCATACCTTTTACATTTACTTCTGCTTCGTTTAATGCTTTTACAGCGTTTAAACTGCTTTTACCTGTACTTATTAAATCTTCAACCACAACAACGGTTTGTCCTTTTTCAATAAAGCCTTCAACTTGGTTTTGGCGACCGTGCTTTTTGGCTTCTGGTCTTACATATACAAAAGGTAGGTTAAGGTAATCTGCAACCAAAGCTCCTATACCAATTGCACCAGTTGCTACTCCTGCAATAACGTCTGGTTTTCCGTAGAGTTCTTCAATTTCTCTTGCCATAGTTTCTCTTATATAATTTCTAATAAGAGGATAGGATAGTACAATTCTATTATCACAATAGATTGGTGATTTCCAGCCAGATGCCCAAGTAAAAGGATCGTCTGGTTGTAATTTTATCGCATTAATCTGCAATAAAACTTCTGCAGTTTGTTTTGCGGTTTGTTTGTTAAAAATCATGCTGTAAAAATAACGAATTTTGAAGGTTACGAAATTTAAAATTTAAATTAATTTTTAACCTTTTATTGTTAGCTCAAAAAATTATACATTTACATGAGTTTAGCTGTAACCAAATCTAAAGATGTACACAATTTACGTAGGTGATAAAACTATAATTTTAACTACCCAAATTGAAAAAGAAACAGACTTTAAGTCTTTTCTGCTAAAATCCGTAAATATTGGTAAGGTTATTAAAACCCTTAATAAAACAGACTTGGAAGCGGTGCACTTAATTCATAAAAACCCAGACAAATTATTGAAAAAATTTTTAAAGCTATTGCCAAATGTTGTGGCTGGTGGCGGAAAAGTCTATAATACAAAGAACGAAATTCTGTTTATTTATAGAAATAATAAATGGGATTTACCAAAGGGAAAGGCTGAAAAAAAAGAAACTATTGAAGAGACTGCGCTTAGAGAAGTGGAAGAGGAGACCGGAGTTGAGGGATTAAAAATAACCAAGCCCTTACCAACAACATATCATATTTTTAAACGGAACGGAAAGCACAGAATAAAAATAACATATTGGTTTGAAATGAAAACGGATTTTAAAGGGAAGCTCTCACCAGAAAAAAATGAAGGCATTACTAAAGCAGAATGGTTAGATGATAAAGCCATAAAACCTGCTTTAGACAATAGTTATGCTAATATTAGGATATTGGTTTAGCTAATCTATCTCTGTAATACTAAAATCTGCAAACAACACTGCTTCATCTCTAAGATTGTGCACATTTATTAAGCATCTATAAATTTAATATTTCTTAAAAATTCATGTTGGTTTAAATATTTAGATTGAGCTAGTGTATTGTTTTTAGTTTTTATTTATTTTATCCGTATGTTGCCAATAGTACGTTTTCAATGTTCAAATGTTAATTGATATTACCAATTTCTTTATTTTTTCAGTTTCTTTTGTGCGTCTAAAAATGTTGTCTCACTTTCTTTTTTAAGAGATTTTACGATGTCAATTTTATCCAAAGTTTCTCTTTGTTCTCTTACAGTATCAATCAGTATTTTAAGTCTATTTTTTTTAGTAATATCATTCTTTATTAATGTCGAACTCAAACTCTCAAGATTTGATAATATCGCTAATTCGTTAATACTTGCCATATCTCTTATGTTTTCGCCATTTAAAACTTTGGTTGGATTTAATTCTCTCCATTGTTTAGCTGTACAACCGAATAATGCAATATTTAATAAATCTGCCTCATCTGCATATTCAAGCCATTCTTTAGCTGCACTATATCTTGTTTTTGGTATTATATGTTTTTTGACAGCGTCAGTATGTATTTTGTAATTTGTTTTACTTAAAATCCTTCTGACATTCCATTCTAATCCGTACTTATCAGTTTCAATTTCTTTGAGTCTTTGATACTCTTTAATTATATGAAGCTTAAATATAGGACTAATTGCAGAGCCAAATTCAAAAGCTATGTCTCTATGTGCATAAGTACCACCATATCTTCCTTTTACTGAAAATATACCTTTGGCATTTGTAGATTCAACCCAATTAGAAACGCTCATTGTAAAAGTCGGAAGTCCAGCTTCTTTTCTAAAGTGGTCAAATTCGACCACTTTAAAATCTTTGTTGTATAAAGATTCCCAAGTACCTAAAAACTCGATTGTTGACCTATTTCTAATCCAGTTCTTTATAACATCAGCAGCTCTACTGTCATCATCCTTACTTCCAGCCATATCTGTAAGGCATATGTAATCCTCCTCATTAAAAGAAGTTATATTTATTTTTGTACCCTCAACAGTAATGCTGTTTCTTTTAGCCATTTATAATGTTTTAACAATTTTTCAAAGGTAAAATAAATCTCAGACTTTATTATAATTATAAAACGTACACAAAATAAAAGTTTTTAGAGGAAAAGCTTCTTGAATTGACGGGTGCATTCAAGGCCTTAACGCAACAAACGTTGCTAATTAGTTATGGTTCAATTTAATTTTTTCTTTCCAAAAAACCTAGATTTTTGTGAAGGCTTTTTAGAAAGAAAAAATTAGACAGAGTTTTGT